>JACCDV010570584.1_pt1 | contig 243730 bp, 221 predicted proteins | sample 7446131 | NCBI WGS metagenome assembly JACCDV01 (sample SAMN15323448, study PRJNA562643) | freshwater metagenome | isolation source: river surface water | place: USA:Blue River Watershed | collected 2017-08-17 | reverse complement strand
GATGCCGTCGTTGTTTTGTTTGACGACGTTGTCCTTGCGGGCAATCATCTTGGCCACGTCGATCTTGACGTCCTTGGCCGTGATGCCGTGCTCTTCGAAATGCTTGTTGGCATGCTCGAAATGTTCGGACGACTGCAACAGAGCCTTGGACGGAATGCAGCCCACGTTGGTGCAGGTGCCGCCAGGTGCGGGACCACCTGCGGCGTTTTTCCACTCGTCAATACAGGCCACGTTCATGCCTAGCTGGGCAGCGCGGATGGCGGCGATATAGCCACCAGGACCACCGCCAATGACCAGAACGTCAAATTGTTTGCTCATGAGGTACTTTCACATGTGGCAATGCCTCCCTCAGGAGGCATTGCGGTTTCAGTCAATTACAGGTCGAACAGCAAGCGTGTTGGATCTTCCAGCGCTTCCTTCATGGCGACCAGGCCCAGCACGGCTTCGCGGCCGTCGATGATGCGGTGGTCGTACGACATGGCGAAGTAGTTCATCGGGCGAACCACGACCTGGCCGTTTTCGACCATGGCGCGGTCCTTGGTGGCGTGCACGCCCAGGATGGCCGACTGAGGCGGGTTGATGATGGGGGTGGACATCATGGAGCCGAAGGTACCACCGTTGGAGATGGAGAAGGTGCCGCCGGTCATCTCTTCGATGCCCAGCTTGCCTTCAGCGGCCTTCTTGCCGAATTCGGCGATCTTTTTCTCGATGTCGGCAAAGCTCATCTGGTCGGCGTTGCGCAGGATCGGCACCACCAGACCACGGGGCGAGCCCACCGCGATACCGATGTCGAAATAGCCGTGATAGACGATGTCGTTGCCGTCCACCGAGGCGTTGAGCACCGGGAACTTCTTGAGGGCGTGGACGGCAGCCTTGACGAAGAAGCTCATGAAGCCCAGCTTGACGCCATGGGTCTTCTCGAACTTTTCCTGGTGCGTCTTGCGCAGGGCCATCACCGGCGCCATGTTGATCTCGTTGAACGTGGTCAGGATGGCGTTGGTGGCTTGCGACTGCAACAGGCGCTCGGCGATGCGGGCGCGCAAGCGGGTCATGGGTACGCGCTGCTCGGGGCGATCGCCCAGGGCTACGGGAGCAGCAGGCGCAGCCACCTGGGCCAGTGCCGCGGTCGGAGCGCCGGTGGGGATGGAAGAGCCAGACGCCACAGCGGCCAGCACATCACCCTTGGTCACGCGGCCATCCTTGCCAGAACCTGCCACCGAGCCTGCAGCCAGGTTGTTGTCGGCCATCAGTTTGGCGGCTGCAGGCATGGCCACACCGGCCATGCCGTTACCGGCTGGTGCGGCTGCAGCAGCTGGCACAGCGGCGGGTGCAATTGCTGCGGGCGCAGCTGCAGCAGGTGCGGCAGCAGCAGCTTTGCCATCGGTGTCGATCTTGGCGATGAGCTGCTCAGCTACCACGGTGCCACCGTCGCCCACGATGATTTCGGACAGTACGCCAGCGGAAGGCGCAGGCACTTCCATCACGACTTTGTCGGTCTCGATTTCGATCAGGATTTCGTCCTGGCCGACGGTCTCGCCGGGTTTCTTTTTCCAGGTCAGCAAGGTGGCTTCGGCCACGGACTCGGACAGCTGGGGAACTTTGACTTCAACGATTGCCATGTTGATTTCTCTTTGAAGGTGTTATAGGGAGGTACGAGACGTTTTATTTGGTCAGCACAAAGCCTTTGAGCTTGCCGAAGGCGGCCTCGATCAAGGCCTTTTGCTGGTCCTGATGGAGATGTGAGTAGCCCACGGCAGGCGATGCAGACGCGGCGCGACCGGCATAGCCCAGCTTTTGGCCACTGAGCATATTCTCGTGAATGTTGTGCTGGATGAAGAACCAGGCGCCCTGGTTTTGGGGTTCATCCTGGCACCACACCACTTCGGTGGCCTTGGGATACTTCTTGAGCTCGGCGGCAAACGCCTTGTGCGGGAAGGGATAGAGCTGCTCGACGCGGATGATGGCTACATCGTCTGCGCCCTTGGCTTCGCGGTGCTTGACCAAATCGTAGTAAACCTTGCCAGAGCAAGCCACGACACGCTTGACCTTGTCGGCCTTGATGTCCTTGCTCTCGGGGATCACGGTCTGGAAACTTCCCTTGGTGAACTCGGACAAGGGGCTGGTGGCGTCCTTGTTACGCAGCAGCGACTTGGGCGTGAAGATGACCAGCGGTTTGCGCAGATCGCGCACCATCTGACGGCGCAAAACATGGAAGATCTGGCTGGCCGTGGTCGGCTGCACGATCTGCATGTTGGTATCAGCAGCAAGCTGCATGAAACGCTCAACACGGGCAGAGCTATGCTCGGGGCCCTGACCTTCGTAGCCGTGCGGAAGCATCAAGGTGATGCCGTTCACACGACCCCACTTGACTTCACCGGAGGCGATGAACTGGTCGATCACCACCTGGGCGCCGTTGGCAAAGTCGCCAAACTGAGCTTCCCAGATCACCAAAGTGTTGGGGTCATTCGATGCGTAGCCGTATTCGTAACCGAGCACTGCCTCTTCGGACAAGATGGAGTCGATGACCACAAACGGCGCCTGGTTCTCGGCCACGTTCTGCAGCGGAATGTAGGTACCGGTGTCCCACTTGTCACGTTTTTGATCGTGAATCACGGCATGACGGTGGGTGAAGGTACCACGGCCGCAGTCTTCACCGGACAGACGTACCGGGTAACCACTGGCCACCAGGGAAGCAAAGGCCATGTGCTCGCCCATGCCCCAGTCCACATTGACTTCGCCACGGCCCATGGCCGCACGGTCGTCATAAACCTTCTTGACCAGCTGGTGTGGTGTCACGCTCTCAGGAAGGGTTGTGATCTTTTCAGCCAGGCGCTTCCATTCCGTCAGCGGAATAGCGGTGTCGCCAGCATCTGTCCACTTTTTGCCCAGGAAGGGCGACCAGTCCACCGCAAATTTGCTCTTGAAGTTGGTCAGCACAGGATCGACAGTGTGCTTGCCCGCATCCATGGCTGCGCGATAGGTCTTGACCATCTCGTCCGGACCATCTGCTTGCAAGATACCCTGGGCAATCAGCTTGTCGCCGTAGAGCTTGCGGGTACCAGGGTGGGCCGCGATTTTCTTGTACATGAGCGGCTGGGTCAGTGCAGGCGTGTCCTGCTCGTTGTGGCCCAGTTTGCGGAAGCAGGTGATGTCCACCACCACGTCCGCGCCAAAGGTCATACGGTATTCCAGTGCCAGCTGGGTAGCCAGCACCACAGCTTCCGGATCGTCGCCATTGACGTGCAGCACCGGCGCTTCGACCATCTTGACAATGTCGGTACAGAACACGCTGGAACGCAGGTCGCGCGGGTCGGAGGTGGTGAAACCGATCTGGTTGTTGATGATGATGTGAACTGTGCCGCCCGTGGTGTAGCCACGGGTCTGGGCCAGGCACAAGGTTTCCTGGTTGACGCCCTGGCCACCGAAGGCAGCGTCACCGTGCACCAGCACCGGCAGCACCTGCTTGCCCTGCGGGTCGCCACGGCGATCCATACGCGCACGAACTGAACCTTCAACCACGGGGTTGACGATTTCCAGGTGCGATGGGTTGAACGCCAGCGACAGGTGAACCGGTCCGCCAGACGTAGAAACATCCGAAGAAAAACCCTGGTGGTATTTCACGTCACCAGCAGGCAGGTCTTCCGGGGCCGTGTGGTCAAACTCGGCAAACAGCATGCCGGGCATCTTGCCCAGGGTGTTGACCAACACGTTCAGGCGACCACGGTGGGCCATGCCGATCACGATTTCCTGCACGCCCTGTTGGCCAGCAGACTGGATCAGTTCATCCATGGCTGCAATGAAGCTCTCGCCACCCTCAAGCGAAAAACGCTTCTGACCGACATACTTGGTGTGCAGGTAACGCTCCAGGCCTTCGGCTGCCGTGAGGCGATCAAGAATGTGCTTCTTCTTCTCGGCCGTCATGTTCGGCTTGCTGCGAATGCTTTCGAGCTTTTGCTGCCACCAACGCTTTTCGGCCATTTCGGTGGTGTACATGTACTCCACACCCAGCGTGCCGCTGTAGGTCTCGCGAAGCGCGTTCAGCAGCTCGCGCAGGCTCATGCGATCTTTGCCGAAGAAGGTGTTGGAGGTGTCGAACACGGTCTCCATGTCGGCATCGGTAAAGCCGTAGAAGGACGGTTCGAGTTCAGGGATATTGGGGCGCTCGGTGCGCTTGAGGGGGTCCAGATCGGCCCAGCGTTGACCCACATTTCGGTAAGCGGCAATGAGCTGTTGCACAGCGGTGCGCTTGCGGCCCATTTCGGCGTCGGCGCTGGCCATGACAACTTTGGTCCCGCCTTGCTTGGCACGCTCGGCAAAGGCATTGACCACAGGCAGGTGGGGGACGTCACGGGCATCGGTGCCGTCAACAGCAGGCACATGCTGCAGGGCATCAAAGTATTCGCGCCAGTTGTCGGGAACGCTGCCGGGGTTGGCCAGGTAGTTTTCGTACATCTCTTCGACGTACGGGCCGTTGCCACCGAACAGGTGCGTGTTGGCCGAATAGGCCGTGTAGACGGACTTGGTCTCGCTCATTGTTTTCGCTACCTTCGCTCCCCTTCAGGGAGCATTAGCTGGTTAAAAATACCTTCCGCGACACGGCTGAACCGGTTGGCGGATGCGACAGTGTGGCACTGGAAGGGCCTCATGAAACAGTCGCATTGTGCCACGGTCTAACCGAGGTCAAACTTACAGATTCATTTTGTTGCAAGAAAAAACCCCGCACAAGGCGGGGTCCGGAAACATCAGGCTTTGAGCAGATCAACGATCTGGTGCAAAGCGCTCGGATCGTCGATCGTGGTCAGATCGCCAGGATCTCGGCCTTCGCACACCGCCTGAATGGCGCGGCGCAAGACCTTGCCGGAGCGGGTCTTGGGCAAAATCGTCACAAACCGGACGCGTGCAGGACGGGCCACAGCGCCCAGCTGGCTGTCCACCACCTTCATGATTTCGCCTTCGAGCTTGAGGGCGTCTTCGGGTGTAGCTACCTTGCTCGGGTCCTTGAGCACAGCGAAACCCACTGCGACCTGCCCCTTGAGCTGGTCGGCCACGCCGACCACGGCCACCTCGGCCACATTGGGGTGGCTGGAGATGCTTTCCTCGATCTCGCGGGTGCCCAGACGGTGGCCAGCGACGTTGATCACGTCGTCGGTGCGGCCCAGAATGTAGAAGTAACCGTCCTTGTCTTTCACACCCCAGTCGAAGGTGGAGTACATCTGCTTGCCCGGAATGCTGGTCCAGTAGGTGTTGACATAGCGCTTGTCATCACCCCAGACGGTCTGCAGGCAACCCGGAGGCAGCGGCCCTTCGACAGCGATCACGCCCTTCTGGTCGGCCTCGGTGATTTCCTCGCCGGTGTTCTCGTTGATCAGCTTGACGTCGTAGCCATAGACCGCCTTGCCAGGCGAGCCGTACTTGGTCGGGGCTTTTTCGACGCCGTTGCAGATCGCCATGATCGGCCAGCCGGTTTCGGTCTGCCAGTAGTTGTCAATGATGGGCTTGTTGATGGCGCCGGCCATCCAGGTGGCGGTCGGCTCGTCCAGCGGTTCGCCGGCCAGGAACAGGGCCTTGAGGCTGGAGAGGTCGTACTTGGTCAGGTAGGCCGGATCCTGCTTTTTGAGAACGCGGGCCGCCGTGGGCGCCGAGAACATGACCGAGACCTTGTACTTCTCGACCAGGCTCCACCAGATGCCCGCGTCGGGGTTGGTCGGCAGGCCTTCGTACATGATGGTGGCCATGCCGTTGATCAGCGGGCCATAGATGATGTAGCTGTGACCCACCACCCAGCCGATGTCAGAGGTGGAGAAATATGTTTCACCCGGGTTGCCCATGTAGATGTGCTTCATGGACGCGGCCAGGGCCACGGTGTAACCCGCCGTGTCACGCTGCACGCCCTTAGGCTTGCCAGTGGTGCCCGAGGTGTAGAGGATGTAGCTGGGGTGGTCGCTGGAAACCCAGACACAAGGCACGTTCGCGTCCATCACCTTGGCGCGCTCGGTGGCGTAGTCCACATCACGATCGGCGACCGCATTGAGCGGCGCCAGACCACGGTTGACCATCAGCACTTTGGCGGGCTTGTGCGTGGCCAGATCAATGGCGGCGTCCAGCAGATGTTTGTAAGGCACAGCCTTGCCGCCACGCATGCCGGCGTCGGCGCTCACGATGGCCTTGGGCTGCGCGTCGTCGATGCGGCTGGCCAGCGAGTGGCTGGCAAAACCACCGAACACCACCGAATGAATAGCGCCAATGCGTACGCAGGCCAGCATGGCAAAGCAGGCCTCGGCGATCATGGGCATGTAAATCAGGACGCGGTCGCCTTTGCCCACACCTTGCGCCTGAAGGATGGCGGCCATGCGGTTGACTTCGGCATGCAGCTCGCGGAAGGAATACGCCTTTTCGGTGTTCGTTTCGGTGGAGACGAAAATCAACGCATTCTGGTCGCCGCGCGTGGCCAGATGGCGGTCCACGGCGTTGTGGCACAGATTGGTTTCACCGCCCTTGAACCAGGTGGCAAACGGTGGCTTGGTGTAATCACAAACCTGGTCGTAGGGCTTGTGCCAGTCGATCAGCTGCGCTTGTTCAGCCCAGAAGGCGTCGCGATCAACAATCGAACGCTTGTGAAATTCTGCATAGCTTGCCATGAGGGCTCCTCGGAATTCTTGTGAACTGAAGTCAAAGGCCGCTGGTACCCAAACACCTTGGCGGCCATTTCTGAATTCATAATTATGAAGAGCGGTCTTGCGGCAAGCTGACTTTCATTTAAAGAGTTGCTGCATGGCCTTGAATGATGGATGCTCAGCTGAGCGGATCCATTCAAAAGCCACCATTTCGGCCGTCACCAGCTCGGCCCCGGCGCCAGCGAGGCGGTCGTAAGCGGCATCTCGGTTGCGTTCGGTACGCGAGGTGCAGGCATCGGTCACCACCCACACATCAAATTCGTCTTCCAGCAAATCAAGCGCCGTCTGCAGCACGCACACATGGGCCTCCACCCCTGAAATCACAATGCTCTGACGCGAAGGCGCGGCAGGCTGCGGCTTTTGCAGGTGACGCGGCAAGCTACGTGCATTGCCACGGGGAGCGACAGGCGCTTCAGGCGTGAGCCACTCACCCAAGCCCTCTTCCACAGCACTGAATTGCATTTTGGCCAGCACACGCTGGCAGTGTTGACGCATGGCTTCATCGAGTGCGCCCAATTTGGAAGGATTTTGCTCTGTCCCCCAAACCGGCACTTGCAGCTGACGGGCCAGCTGTGCCAAGCGCGCGGCATTGGCCCACACTCCAGCAGCATCGTGCATGGCCGCTTGCAAGCGAGGTTGAAAATCGACCAGCACCAGCTGGCTTTCCTGTGCATCGAGCAACATGAGCGCATCTCCAAAAATTCAATGCCTGAATTGTCGCCTGTGTCGGAGAGGCTCAACGGGTTCACGAGCACTTTACAAAACCATGCAAGGAAAGCTGGTGCCAAGCGGTTATGCTCAGCGTCTATGTCTTTGAAGCCTTATGTACTGGTTTTGATCTGTGTCTGCGCGCTTGTGCAGGCACCTGCGCGCGCGCAGGAAACTTCAGCGCCCGTCAGTGCATCAAACGCTACATCTTCGCGCAAAGACCTGCTCAACCAATGGGGCCAACAAATGAGTGTGGCCAAAGACACCGTAGGGCAAGGCGCTGAAGAGCTGGTCACCCAAGCCATGGGCCTGCTGGGCGTGCCCTACAAATGGGGGGGCACCTCCGAAACCCGTGGCCTGGACTGCAGTGGACTGGTGCGTAATGTGTACGAAAAAACCTTTGGCATGGTGCTGCCGCGCCGCGCTGAAGAACAAGCTGCCGCTACCGAAACCATTGAACGCACAGAGCTACAACCCGGCGACCTGGTGTTTTTCAACACCATGAAGCGCGCATTCAGCCATGTGGGCATTTACGTGGGCGACGGCAAATTCATCCATGCGCCCCGCAAAGGCAAGCGCGTCAAGATCGACGACATGCGCTCAGCCTATTGGCAAAAACGGTTCAATGGCGCTCGCCGCGTGCAGGCAGAGGCCGAAGCCTCCACCACTGTGCAAGCACAGTAAAACTCACTCGTCTTTGGGCAAGGTGGCCAGCAGCACCAAACCCACGGTCAGCATGGCCGCAGTCAACCACAATCCGGCCTTGAAATTGCCCGAAGCCTGCGCCATGGCCCCTGTCACGGCCGGAGCAATCACCTGCGCGGCACCGTAACTGAGCGTCAGCTTGGCCATGGCCTTGCCAGGGTTGGCGGGAGAACGGCGCCCCACCAAAGCCAGCGTCAAGCTGACAATGCCAATAAAGGTTGCGCCATACCCAGCCGAGCCCAGCAATGCAGCCGTCAATGAGCTCGAGGCGGCAGGCAAAATGACCGACAGGATTTGCAGGCTCAGGGCAAGCATCAAGGCGCGAATGTCCCCTATCGCTCGGGCCACGCGGTCCCAAAGGAACACTGCAGGCATGGCAGCGATTCCAACCAAGGCCCAAGCCCAAGGCCCTTGGCCTGCCAAGGCCGGTTCACGCTCGACCATGGCCACCGTGAAGGTGGCGCTGATCACAAAGCCCCAGCCCGCAGTAAAGTAGCTCAGCATCATGGTCCACAGCCAGCGCCCGGAAGGCAGGCTAGCTGCAGCTTGCGCATGTTTGGCCGCCGCCACCGGCGGTACCGGCGGACGCCAGCGCCAGGCAGGGACAAAAAACACCAGCCCTAGAGCTGCAAACGCGACCCATTGGCTGGCCCAGTCGCTGAGCCACTGCCCTAACATCCAGGCCCCCAAAGCCGACACCAGAATACCCACCCCAATGCCCATGAAATGCAGGCCCAGCTCGGGCCGGCGCCCATGCTGCATCAGCCAGCCCAGCACCAGCCCCGAACCGAGCAGCATTCCGGTGGCGCCACACAAGCCGCCGATGTAACGCCACAGCGCCCAGGCAGGCCACCAGGCCGACAGCGCCATGGCCGCTGTCACCAGCAGCGCCATCCACAAACCCGCGCTGTACAGCCGGTGACGCCAACGCACATCATCCAGCCAGGCGATGGCCAAGGCCCCACTCATATAGCCTGCGTAATTGACAGCGGCCAGAGCGCCTGCGGCAGAATCAGTCAAGCCGGTTTGTGCCTGCATCAGGGGCAGCAAGGGCGTGTAGGCAAAACGCGCCAGGCCCAAGGTCAGCACCAGCCCGCAAAGGCCGCCCGCAATCACCTGCCAGGGTTGGAGTGAGGATGTTTGAGACATGACCCAAGTATCGGGCATGAGCGGACTTTGTTTCGCTGCGTTTGCCAAGCGCGGCGTCGCCAAGCGGACAAGCAGGCACAATACCCCCTTCCCCAACGGACCCGCCCCAACACCACCCATGTCGATTCAATGGTTTCCCGGTCATATGCATCTGACGCGCCAGGCGATTGCCGAGCGCATCAAAGCCATTGATGTGGTCATCGAAATGCTCGACGCCCGTCTGCCCGGCTCCAGCGCCAACCCCATGCTAGCCGGACTCATCAAGGGCAAGCCTGCGCTCAAGATTTTGAGCAAACAGGACCTGGCCGATCCCGAGCGCACCTCCCAGTGGCTGGCCCACTACAACAACCAGGAAGGTGTACGCGCCATCGCGCTGGACAACAGCATGAAGCAGCCCGCCAAGGCATTGGCCGAGGCCTGCCGCGAGCTGGCCCCCAACCGTGGCGGAATGGACAAGCCCATGCGGGTGCTGATCTGCGGCATTCCCAACGTGGGCAAATCCACCCTCATCAACACCCTCAAAGGCAAAGCCGCCGCCAAGACCGGTGACATTGCCGGTGTCACCAAAACAGAGCAGCGGGTCACGATTGCGGACGACTTCTACCTTTATGACACCCCCGGCGTGCTGTGGCCTCGCATCATCGTGCTACAAAGCGGCTACAACCTGGCCGCCAGTGGCGCCATTGGTGTCAATGCGTTTGACGACGAAGAAGTGGCCCTGGAACTCCTGGCCTACCTGATGGCTCACTACCCACAAGAGCTGATGGCGCGCTACAAACTCGCCAGCCTCGACGGCCTGAGTGACGAACAGGTGCTGGAAGCCATTGGCCGTGTACGCGGTGCGCTGCTGCCTGCCGGGCGTATCAACACCACCAAGGCGGCTGAAATCGTGATCCACGACCTGCGCTCGGGCGCGCTGGGCGCCATCACGCTGGAAACGCCCGAAGAGTTTGCGTTGTGGCTCAAGCAGGGCCAAAAAGCCGATGCCGAGCGTGCCGCCCGCAAGGAAGAATTCGCCAAGGCCAAAGCGCAAAACGCCGCGCGCCGCCCACGAACACGCCGTTGATGGGGGCCAGTACAGTGAACACCCTGCCCTCCTCCACAGCTGCCGTGGCCATTGTCGGTGCCGGCCCAGCCGGCTTGATGGCTGCAGAGGTGCTCAGCGCCACTGGCGTGCAAGTGCATGTCTTCGACGCCATGCCCTCAGTCGGCCGCAAATTCCTGCTGGCCGGCCTGGGCGGCCTGAACCTGACGCATGCCGAACCCTGGAAACATTTCATCACCCGCTACGGCACACGCCAAAGCGAGTGCGCGGCCTGGCTCAAGGACTTTGACGCCCAGGCCATTCGTGAGTGGGTCAAAGGCCTGGGGCTGGACACCTTTGTGGGTAGCTCGCAGCGCGTGTTCCCCAACGACATGAAAGCTGCACCCCTGCTGCGCGCCTGGCTGCACCGTCTTCGCCACCCCGCGCAAGGGGTGCCCGTGACCTTTCACATGCGTCACCGCTGGAAGGGTCAACTCACCCACACCGATGCGGGCTACACCCTCGACTTCGACACTCCGTTGGGCCCACAAAGCGTGCAGGCGCGAGCCGTGGTGCTGGCTTTGGGCGGAGGCAGCTGGGCCAAGCTCGGCTCGGACGGCGCATGGGTGCCCTGGCTTCAAGCCCAAGGTCTGGATCTGGCACCCCTGCAAGCGGCCAACTGCGGCTTTGACGTGGCAGGTGGCTGGAGCGCACTGCTGCGCGAAAAATTCGCCGGCACCCCGCTCAAAGGCGTGGTGCTGAACTACTCAGGCTCAGACGGCACCTTTTCCCGAAAAGGCGAAATGGTGCTGACCGCGACCGGCATTGAGGGCAGCCTGGTGTACGCCGCCAGCCGCCAACTACGTGACACCATTGCACGTGACGGTCAGGCCACGCTGACCCTGGACCTCAAGCCCGAATGGACGCTGGAGCGTGTGCAAGCCGAAGTCGCCCACCCACGTGGTTCACGCAGCCTGTCCAGCCACCTCAAAAGTCGCTTGAACCTGCAGGTCGTTCACCTGGCGCTGCTCCATGAGGTACTGAGCAAAGAGGCCATGAACGACCCCACACAGCTGGCTGCCGCCATCAAGGCCCTGCCCCTGACCCTCTCTGCCCCCCGCCCCATGGACGAAGCCATCAGCACCGCAGGTGGCGTGCGGCTGGAGGGGCTGACGCCAGAGCTCATGTCCCGCCAGCACCCTGGCCTGTTCTTCGCCGGCGAAATGCTGGACTGGGAAGCCCCCACCGGCGGCTATCTGCTCAGTGCCTGCCTGGCCAGTGGACGGGTGGCTGGGCGTGGGGCAAAAACTTTTGTGCGCACATGAACCCATCCACCAACACCACACCTGAGGTTCTGATCAGCGAAGTCGGCCCCCGTGACGGGCTGCAATCGATCAAGAGCATCATGCCGACGCCCACCAAGTGCGAGTGGATCGATGCACTGGCCAAGGCGGGGCTGCAGGAGATTGAAGTCGGCTCCTTCGTTTCCCCCACGCTTTTGCCGCAAATGGCCGATACCGCAGCGGTCGTGCAACATGGGCTGCGCCATCAAGGTCTTCGTGTCATGGCCCTGGTGCCCAATGTGCGGGGAGCCACCCACGCGCTGGCAAGCGGGGTCCACAAAATCACTTTGCCGGTTTCTGCCAGCGAAGCACACTCGCTGGCCAATGTGCGCAAGACCCACCTTCAAATGCTGCAGGAGTTGCGCGCAGTTGTTGAACTCGTCAGGGAACACAACACGCGCACGGGCTCCGCTGTGAGCGTAGAGGTCGGGCTGTCGACAGCCTTTGGGTGCACCTTGCAAGGGCTGGTGCCCGAGGATGATGTGATCCGTCTGGCCCTTGCTTGTGCCGATGCGGGCGTTGACGACGTGGGCTTGTCTGACACCACAGGCATGGCCAATCCCGCCCAGGTCAAAAGGCTGTTTACCCGTTTGCGCCAGGAATTGGGGCCACGCGCTGGTGCGGCCCACATGCACAACACGCGTGGCCTGGGCCTGGCCAATTGCCTGGCTGCCTGGGAAGCCGGTGTGCGCACTTTTGACAGTTCCATGGCCGGAATCGGCGGTTGCCCCTACGCGCCTGGGGCTTCGGGCAATGTCGTGACTGAAGACCTCGTCTTCATGTTCGAATCCATGGGCATCCGGACAGGCATTGACATCACTGCACTGCTGTCTGCACGTGCCACACTTCAGAGCGCGTTACCGCAGGAGCCCTTGTACGGCATGGTTCCTGAAGCTGGTTTACCCAAAGGTTTTAGGCCCGCACATTGACATGACCCAGACAAAATCACTCCCCTACGCGGGCATCCGTGTCGTCGAATTCACCCACATGGTGATGGGCCCCACCTGCGGACTGGTACTGGCCGACCTGGGCGCAGAAGTCATCAAGGTCGAGCCCCCGAGTGGCGACAACACCCGACGGCTGCTTGGCTCTGGCGCAGGCTTTTACCCCTTGTTCAACCGAAACAAGAAAAGTCTCGTTCTCGACCTACAAACGCCCGAAGGCCGCGAAGCCGTGCTGCGTTTGATTGACACGGCCGACGTCGTCAGCGAGAACTTCAAATCGGGCACCATGGAAAAGCTCGGACTGGACTATGAGCACTTGCGCCAACGCAACCCACGCCTGATCTATGTGAGCCACAAAGGATTCCTGCCTGGCCCCTACGACCATCGCACAGCACTCGACGAGGTCGTGCAAATGATGGGCGGGCTGGCCTACATGACAGGCCGTCCGGGTGACCCCTTGCGCGCAGGATCGTCGGTTAACGACATCATGGGTGGCCTCTTTGGGGCCATTGGCGTCATGGCCGCGCTGGCTGAACGCGAACGTACCGGACAAGGCCAGCAGGTGCAAAGCGCACTCTTTGAAAACAATGTCTTCCTCGTGGCACAGCACATGATGCAATACGCCGTCACCGGCAAACCGGCCGCGCCCATGCCGGCGCGCATTTCGGCCTGGGGCATTTACGACGTGTTTCAGGTGCGAGGTGGCGAACAGATCTTTCTGGCTGTGGTCAGCGATACGCAGTGGGCCATCTTTTGCCGGGCTTTTGATCTCCCGGATCTGCAAGCCGATGTCCGGCTGGCCACCAACAACGGTCGTGTGACCGAGCGCGAATGGCTCATCCCCCTGCTGCGCGAGCGACTGCAGCGCTACACTCGAGCAGAACTTGCTGCCGTGTTCGAGCGCGAAGGGCTACCCTTTGCCCCCATCACTGCACCTCATGAACTGGTAAATGACCCTCACCTGCTGGCTACGGGCGGATTGGCACCCATCCACTTGCCTGACGGCGAGCGTGCAGGACAACAAGCCAACACGGCCTTGCTGCCCTTGACACTCAAGGGCAAACGTTTGGGGGTGCGCCATGATCCGCCCCGACTGGGCCAGGACAGCCTCGATCTGCTCACAGCATTGGGCTACGACCCTGCGACTGCTGCACGATTAAGCACTTCACACTGAACGACCAATAAGAAAGCCGCCAACCTGTTCAGGTTGGCGGCTTCTTCATTTGCAGTGTTGAAACGCTTACTTCTTGCTCGGCGGCACATCCGTGCAGGAACCGTGCGCCACTTCGGCTGCCATGCCGATGCTTTCGCCCAGCGTGGGGTGTGGGTGGATGGTCTTGCCGATGTCCACGGCGTCGGCGCCCATCTCGATGGCCAGCGCGATCTCGCCGATCATGTCGCCCGCATGGGTGCCCACGATGCCGCCGCCCAGGATCTTGCCGTGGCCATGGGCTTCGGGCGAGTCGTCAAACAACAGTTTGGTAAAGCCTTCGTCGCGGCCGTTGGCAATGGCGCGGCCAGAGGCGGTCCAGGGGAACAGGCCCTTCTTGACCTTGATGCCCTGGGCTTTGGCCTGGTCTTCGGTCAAGCCCACCCAAGCCACTTCGGGGTCGGTGTAGGCCACGCTGGGGATGACGCGGGCATTGAAAGCAGCAGATGCCAGCTCTTTGTTGCCCTGCAGTTCACCGGCAATGACTTCGGCTGCCACATGCGCTTCGTGCACCGCCTTGTGCGCCAGCATGGGCTGGCCCACCACGTCGCCAATGGCGAAGATGTGCGGCACGTTGGTGCGCATCTGGATGTCGACGTTGATGAAGCCGCGATCCGTCACGGCCACACCGGCCTTGTCGGCGGCGATCTTCTTGCCGTTGGGCGTGCGGCCCACGGCTTGCAACACCAGGTCGTAAGTGCCTTCGCTCTTGGTGCCGTCCAGGCCTTCAAACTGCACCTTGATGCCTTCGGGTGTGGCTTGCGCGCCCACCGTCTTGGTCTTGAGCATGATGTTGTCGAAGCGGCCCTTGTTCATCTTTTCCCAGACCTTGACCAGGTCGCGGTCGGCGCCCTGCATCAGGCCGTCCATCATCTCGACCACGTCCAGGCGTGCGCCCAGCGTGCTGTAAACGGTGCCCATTTCCAGGCCGATGATGCCGCCACCAACGATGAGCATCTTCTTGGGCACACCGGCCAGGGCCAGCGCACCGGTCGAATCGACCACACGCGGGTCCTCGGGCATGAAAGGCAGGCGCACGGCTTGCGAGCCGGCAGCGATGATGGCGCGCTTGAAGGCCACAACCTTCTTGCTGCCGGTCTTCTCCTGCCCTGCCCCGGTGGTTTCTTCCACCTCAATGTGGTTGGCGCCGACGAAACTGCCGTAGCCGCGCACGATGGTGACCTTGCGCATCTTGGCCATCGCGCCCAGACCGCCGGTCAGCTTGGCAATGACCTTTTCCTTGTGGCCACGCAGCTTGTCGATGGTGACCACCGGCTTGCCGAACTCCACACCCAAATCGCCCAGGTGCGCGACTTCATCCATCACGGCGGCCACGTGCAGCAGCGCCTTGGATGGGATGCAGCCCACATTCAGGCAGACGCCACCCAGAGTGCTGTAGCGCTCGACCACCACGACCTTGAGGCCGAGGTCGGCGGCGCGGAAAGCGGCCGAGTAACCGCCAGGGCCGCCGCCGAGCACGACCACGTCGCACTCGATGTCAGCGCTGCCACCAAAGTTGGCAGCAGTCGGAGCAGCCACAGGTGCAGCGGCTTGGGCGGGTGCAGGTGATGCAGCAGGGGCAGCAGCAGCGGCAGGCGCTGGTGCCGATGCGGCTGCAGCGCCTTCGCTGGCTTCGAGCACCAGCACCACCGAGCCTTCGCTGACCTTGTCACCCAGCTTGACCTTGAGTTCCTTGACCACCCCGCCGTGGCTCGACGGGATTTCCATCGAGGCCTTGTCGGATTCCACCGTGATCAGGCTTTGTTCGGGCTTGACCGTGTCACCAGGCTTGACCAGCAACTCGATCACGGCCACTTCGTCGAAGTCGCCAATGTCGGGGACCTTGATATCTACCAATGCCATATCGCGCTCCTTACAGCAAGACGCGACGGAAGTCGCTCAGGATCTGGCCCAGATAGGCATTAAAGCGTGCCGCTGCAGCGCCGTCGATCACGCGGTGGTCCCAGGTCAACGACAGCGGCAACATCAGGCGCGGCACAAACTGCTTGCCGTCCCACACGGGCTCCATCTGGCTCTTGCAAACGCCCAGGATGGCCACTTCAGGCGCGTTGATGATGGGCGTGAAATAACGGCCACCAATACCGCCCAGGCTGGAGATGGTGAAGGTCGCGCCCGACATGTCGGCGGGGCCGAGCTTGCCGTCGCGGGCTTTCTTGGCTAGCTCGGACATTTCCTGACTGATCTGCAGCACGCCTTTCTTGTCGGCATCCTTGATCACAGGCACCACCAGGCCGTTGGGCGTGTCGGCCGCAAAACCGATGTGGTAGTACTGCTTGTAAATCAGGGCGTCGCCGTCCAAAGAGCTGTTGAACTCGGGGAACTTCTTGAGCGCGGCCACACAGGCCTTGATCAGGAAGGCCAGCATGGTGACTTTGATGCCGCTCTTCTCATTTTCTTTGTTGGTCGAGACACGGAAGGCTTCGAGCTCGGTGATGTCGGCGTCGTCGTGGTTGGTGACGGCCGGGATCATGATCGCGTTACGCAACAGGTTGGCGCCACTGATCTTCTTGATGCGCGACATTTCCTTGCGCTCGACAGGGCCGAACTTGGCAAAGTCGACCTTGGGCCAGGGGATCAGGCCCAGCTCGGAACCACCGCCACCCGCAGGCGCTTTGGCTGCCTGGGCTTTGGTCTGGGTCGCACCGCTCATCACCAATGCGGTGAACTTCTGGATGTCTTCGGCCGTGATGCGGCCCTTCTGGCCAGAGCCCTTGACCTCGTCCAGCGGCACGCCCAGCTCTCGGGCGAACTTGCGCACTGAAGGCGACGCATGTGGCAGCCCCACAGCGGGTGTGGCAGTGGGGTTGTGTGCCGGTGCAGCGCTGGCCGCCACGGGTGCAACGCTGGCAGCAGCAGCAACCGGTGCAGGTGCTGCTGCAGGTGCGGCCACCGAAGCTGCAGCAGGCGCAACTGCAGAGGCTGTGCCTTCCAGAATCGCCAGCAGATCACCGATGTTGACCGTGTCGCCCACCTTGACCTTGAGTTCCTTGAGCACGCCCGCAGCCGATGACGGGATTTCCATCGAAGCCTTGTCGGACTCGACGGTGATCAGGCTTTGCTCGAGCTTAATGGTGTCACCCGGCTTGACGAAGACCTCGATCACGGCCACGTCCTTGAAGTCACCAATGTCAGGCACGAGCACTTGCACCGGGCCTGCGGCCACAGGGGCTGCAGCCACAGCAACCGGAGCGGAAACGGGTGCAGGAGTAGATGCTGGTGCAGCAGCCGGCGCCGGAGCAGCAGCGGGTGCCTCAGCGCCCTCGGCTTCGAGCATCAGCACGACAGAGCCTTCCTTGACCTTGTCGCCCAGATTGACCTTGAGTTCCTTCACAACGCCTGCGTGGCTGGACGGAATTTCCATGGAAGCCTTGTCGGACTCCACTGTGATGAGCGACTGCTCGGCCTTGACCGAGTCGCCGGGTTTGACCAGCAGCTCGATGACTGCCACTTCGTCGAAATCCCCGATGTCCGGGACTTTGATTTCTACCAATGCCATGTTTGTCTCCGGTGCTTATGCGTACAGGGGGTTCACTTTGTCGGTCTTGATGCCGTACTTCTTGATCGCCTCAGCGACCTTGGCAGCAGGGATCGCGCCTTCGTCAGCCAGAGACTTGAGCGCGGCCAGCACGATGTAGTGGCGGTTGATCTCGAAGTGCTCGCGCAGCTTGCTGCGGAAGTCCGAGCGGCCAAAGCCGTCGGTGCCCAGCACTTTGTAGGTCCGGCCTTTCGGGATGAAGGGGCGGATCTGCTCGGCGTAGTTTTTCATGTAGTCGGTCGAAGCGATCACCGGGCCGGTGCTCTTGGACAGCTGCTGCTCGACAAAAGACACTTGCGGCTTGTCCAGCGGATGCAACAGGTTGTGGCGCTCGGCGGCCTGACCGTCGCGGGTCAGTTCGTTGAAGCTTGGGCAGCTCCACACGTCGGCCTGGATGCCCCAGTCGGTCGCCAGCAAGGTTTGCGCTGCGATCGACTCGCGCAGGATCGTGCCCGAGCCCAGCAGCTGAACGCGGTTCTTGCCTTCCGCACCGGGCTTGCACAGGTACATGCCCTTGATGATCTGCTCTTCCGTGCCAGCGGTCAGGCCCGGCATGGCGTAGTTTTCGTTGAGCAGGGTCAGGTAGTAGAAGACGTTGTCCTGCTTCTCCACCATGCGCTTGAGGCCGTGGTGCAGGATCACGCCCACTTCGTGCGCGAAAGTCGGGTCGTAGGAAATGCAGTTCGGAATGGTGCCAGCCAGGATGTGGCTGTGGCCGTCTTCGTGCTGCAGGCCTTCGCCGTTAAGCGTAGTGCGGCCCGATGTACCACCCAGCAGGAAGCCCCGTGCCTGCATGTCGCCCGCTGCCCAGGCCAGGTCGCCAATGCGCTGGAAACCGAACATGGAGTAGTACACATAGAACGGCACCATGATGCGGTTGCTGGTCGAGTAGCTGGTGGCCGCAGCGATCCAGCTGGACATGCCGCCGGCTTCGTTGATGCCTTCCTGCAGGATCTGACCGGCCTTGTCTTCCTTGTAGTACATGACCTGGTCTTTGTCGACCGGGGTGTACTGCTGGCCTGCGGGGTTGTAGATACCGACCTGGCGGAACAACCCTTCCATGCCAAAGGTACGGGCCTCGTCCACAAGAATGGGCACCACGCGTGGGCCCAGCGCCTGGTCACGCAGCAGCTGGGTCAGGAAACGCACATAAGCCTGCGTCGTCGAAATTTCCCGACCTTCGGCGGTCGGCTCCATCACGGCCTTGAAAGTTTCCAGCGCGGGAACCGTAAAGCTCTCGTCCGCCTTGGTGCGGCGATGCGGCAGGTAACCGCCCAGGGCCTTGCGGCGCTCGTGCAGGTACTGCATTTCGGGCGTGTCATCGGCAGGCTTGTAGAACGGAATCTTGGGCAGCTCGCTGTCCGGGATCGGAATATTGAAACGGTCGCGGAAGTACTTGATGTCTTCGTCGGTCAGCTTCTTGGTCTGGTGAACGGTGTTCTTGCCTTCACCGGCCTTGCCCATGCCAAAACCCTTGACGGTCTTGATCAACAGCACAGTAGGCTGGCCCTTGTGGTTCACAGCTTCCTGGTAAGCGGCATAGACCTTTTGCGGGTCATGGCCACCACGGCGCAGGTTCCAAATGTCGTCGTCGCTCATGTGCGCGACCATTTCCAGCACCTTGGGGTCTCGACCGAAGAAGTGCTTGCGCACGTAGGCACCGTCGTTGGCCTTGAAAGCCTGGTAGTCGCCGTCGAGCGTGTCCATCATGATCTTGCGCAGGGCGCCATCCTTGTCGCGCGCCAGCAGGGGGTCCCAGTTGGAACCCCACAAGCATTTGATGACGTTCCAGCCCGCACCACGGAACTCGCCTTCGAGTTCCTGAATGATCTTGCCGTTGCCACGCACCGGGCCGTCCAGGCGCTGCAAATTGCAGTTGACGACGAAGATCAGGTTGTCCAGCTTTTCACGTGCGGCCAGGCCGATCGCGCCCAGCGATTCAACCTCGTCCATTTCGCCGTCGCCGCAGAACACCCAAACCTTGCGGTTTTCGGTGTTGGCAATGCCACGGGCGTGCAGGTACTTCAAAAAGCGAGCCTGGTAAATCGCCATCAGCGGGCCTAGACCCATGGACACCGTGGGGAACTGCCAGAACTCGGGCATGAGTTTAGGGTGCGGGTAGCTCGACAAGCCCTTGCCGTCCACTTCCTGGCGGAAGTTGAGCAGCTGCTCTTCGCTCAAGCGGCCTTCCAGAAAGGCGCGCGCATACACGCCAGGCGCCACGTGGCCCTGGATGTAGAGGCAATCGCCACCGTGGTTTTCGCTTTCAGCGTGCCAGAAATGGTTGAAACCGGCACCGAACATGTGGGCCAGCGAAGCGAACGAGCCAATGTGGCCGCCCAGGTCACCGCCGTCTTCGGGGTTGTGGCGGTTGGCCTTGACCACCATGGCCATGGCGTTCCAGCGCATGTAGGCGCGCAGGCGCTCTTCAATCTCGATGTTGCCGGGGCAACGGGCTTCCTGCTCGGGCTCGATGGTGTTGACATAGCCGGTGTTGGCAGAAAACGGCATGTCGATGCTGTTTTCGCGGGCATGTTCGAGCAATTGTTCCAGCAGGAAGTGGGCACGCTCGCCACCCTCCTTCTCGATCACGGCGGACAGTGCATCCATCCACTCACGGGTTTCCTGGCGGTCGAGATCGTGTCCCGGCTGGTTCGGATTGGCGGCTGACATAGGTGTCTCCTTGTGTGCCTGTTTATGAATGCGCGTAGTGTGTCATATTTCTTTTAAATTTTCAAATAGCGCAGTTGCATTTCTTATTGTGAAATATATGCAGAAACAACGATGTAACTGCCCGAAGCGCACCGCAGAACTGAAAGACAAAGGCCCTAAACTTCAGACCTATGCCCGCAGCAGACAAGAACAAAAGCCAGACTCCCCCCACACCATGGGCGTGGTGGAAACGTTGGTGGAACCGCCAAACACCTACCGGTCAGGACCGCTTCGCCAATCTGGCCCCTTTGGCGGCTGTGGCCCTGTTTCTTGCGGCCATCATGACTTCGTTCTGGTACCTGCGCAACGAAGAAATTCGCAGGGAAGAAGAAAGCATCAAACGTGATGTGGAGTACGCACAGCAGCGTATTCGTTTGCGCATGCTCGAGCGGCAGGAACAAATTACCCAATTGGCCAACAGCATTGCAACACTCAGCGTCGCAAGAACACAGTTCCAGGAAAGAACACAAGAGCTGATTGATCTCAACCCAGAACTCTTGAGCCTGACCTGGATTGACGCCAACCGACGCATCGTGGCGTCTCAGAACGCCTACAGCTTCATGCCAAGCACTGTGTACTTGCCTGGCAGCACTCTGAGCATCAGTGAAATCGATAACAACTACAGTTTGGTTCAGGAATTCAGACAGCCTGTTTACGCCATGGTGCGTACGCGGCCGAATTTGCAAAATAACAACCCGACGCTGCAATTGCTGATACCCATCGTCGGCAAAAACAATCGCTTTTATGGTGTGGTGCTGACTGAATATGCACTCGACAGCCTGTTGCGCCACAGCGTCCCCGCAGACATCCTGACGAAATACGCTGTCTCCCTTGTGGACGATAACCGCAGGATCCTGGCTGGCCAAAGCATTCCGCAACGCGAGGATCTGGCAGAAAAATTGCCCTTCATCAGCCAGCGCCAACACAGCCAAAGCGTGAGCATTCCTCCTGTTGGCAACGGACTGCTCCTGCAAATTCAGGTGTGGAGAACTTCGCAGGGCTTGGTGGGGAGCGCACTGTTCTGGCTGGTGGGCGCACTGAGCGTCATGACATCGTGGATGCTGATTGGTAACTGGCGACACACCCGCAGGCGCTTGCAAGCGCAAAACGCCCTCATGGCCGAAACCAATTTCCGCCGCGCCATGGAAAACTCCATGCTCACCGGTATGCGTGCCTTGGACCCGAAGGGCCGCATCACCTACGTCAACCCTGCGTTTTGCCAGATGACCGGCTGGTCCGAGGCAGAACTGGTCAATGCCGTCGCCCCCTTTCCGTATTGGCCCGAAGAAGACATTGAACAACTCACCAAACGCCTGGAAGAGGAAATCAGCGGCAAACACACCGCAGGCGGCTTTCAGGTGCGCGTCAAACGCAAGGATGGTTCCCGTTTCGACGCTCGCATGTACGTCTCCCCATTGATCGACCCCTCCGGGCGTCAAACCGGATGGATGACGTCAATGACCGACATCACTGAACCCAACCGTATTCGCGATCAGCTGGCAGGCTCGTATGAACGCTTCACCATCGTGCTGGAAGCTCTGGACGCCTCCGTATCTGTGACCCCCTTGGGGAGCAAGGAACTGCTCTTTGCCAACAAGCTTTACCGGCAGTGGTTTGGCGCAGACAGCAGCGGACACCTTCGACTGGTGGCGCAGGCTGGGGCCTATGAAAACCTGCTCTCCAATGCCGAAGATACCGACGACATGGCAGGCCTGCCCTCGGATGAGTTGACCTCGGCACAAACTGGCAACACCGAAATTTACGTGGCAGAACTCGACAAATGGCTGGAAGTGCGATCACGCTACATCAACTGGGCCGATGGCCGCCTGGCCCAAATGGTCATTGCCACCGACATCACACAGCGCCGGCGTGCAGAAGAACTGGCCGCGCAGCAGGCCGATCGCGCACAAACGGCCAGCCGCTTGATCACCATGGGGGAAATGGCCTCCAGCGTGGCACACGAACTGAACCAACCGCTAGCCGCCATCAGCAACTACTGCAACGGCATGATCTCGCGCATCAAAAAGCAGCAGATCGAAGAAAAAGACCTGTTGGGCGCCTTGGAGAAAACCGCACACCAGGCACAACGTGCTGGCCAGGTCATTCACCGCATCCGCAGTTTCGTCAAACGCAGCGAACCTAACCGAAGCATCTCGGACGTAGGACATATCGTCAACGAAGCACTGGAATTGGCCGAGATTGAACTGCGCCGCCGCAACGTCCGCCTGTCGCACTACATCGCCGCGCGCCTGCCAGTTTTGAACGTTGACCCGATCCTGATTGAACAGGTGCTGATCAACCTGATGAAGAACTCCGCCGAAGCCATCGACAACGCCCAACGCCCACCCGACAAACGCCATGTGGAGCTGCGCGTGGTCCCCCGCCAAGTGGAAGAGCAGCAGGTGATCGAGTTTTCAGTCACCGACACGGGTAAGGGCCTTCCCCCAGAGGCGATTGACAAGGTTTACGAGGCCTTTTTCTCCACCAAGGCCGAAGGCATGGGCATTGGCCTGAATTTGTGCCGCTCCATCGTGGAATCGCACCAGGGCAGGATCACGGCCGAGAACCTCTACAATGCTGGGGAAATCACGGGTTGCCGTTTCTCGTTTTGGTTGCCTGTACAAGGCACGCACTGACAATAGAACATTGCAAAGGTCGAGTTGATGAGTCTGATTCCCAAAAAAGGTACGGTCTATGTCGTTGATGATGACGAGGCTGTGCGCGATTCGCTGCAATGGTTGCTCGAAGGCCAGGACTACCGCGTGCGCTGCTTTGAGTCTGCAGAGGTGTTCCTCAGCCGTTACGACCCCCGCGAAGTCGCTTGCCTGATCGTTGACATCCGAATGGGCGGCATGACTGGGCTCGAGTTGCAAGACAAACTGATTGAGCGCAAATCTCCTTTGCCCATCGTGTTCATCACAGGCCACGGCGATGTACCCATGGCCGTCAACACCATGAAAAAAGGTGCCCTGGACTTCATCCAGAAGCCATTCAATGAACCTGAGTTGCTGAGTCTCGTCGAGCGCATGCTCGACCATGCCCGCGAATCTTTCGCGGAACACCAGAGCGCCGCCAGCCGTGACGCCTTGCTCTCCAAGCTCACAGGCCGCGAGTCGCAGGTGCTTGAGCGCATCGTTGCCGGTCGTCTGAACAAGCAAATTGCCGATGACCTGGGCATCAGCATCAAGACGGTGGAAGCGCACCGCGCCAACATCATGGAAAAGCTGGGCGCCAACACGGTGGCCGACCTGCTCAAGATTGCACTCGGACAAAACGCCCCAAAGGCTTGACCGAACCCTCCCCCGCAACGCCCGCTCCTGTCGGGCGTTTTGCATTTAAAGACCTTAAAACCTTAAAGAGCCCCTTATGACCGCCCAATTGATCGACGGCAACCAACTCTCCAAACAGCTGCGCACCGAAGTCGCCACCCGCGCCCAGACCCTCAAGGCCAAGGGCATTACTCCGGGCCTGGCCGTGGTGCTGGTCGGCGACAACCCCGCCAGCCAGGTCTATGTGCGCAACAAGGTCAAGGCCTGCGAAGACAGCGGCCTGCACTCCGTGCTCGAAAAGTACGACGCCAACATGACCGAGGCTGCTTTGCTGGCCCGGGTTGAAGCCCTGAACAACGACCCAAGCATCCACGGTATCCTGGTGCAGTTGCCTTTGCCCGATCACATCGATGCGCAAAAGGTGATTGAAGCCATCAGCCCCGCCAAGGATGTGGACGGTTTTCACATCGCCAGCGCCGGTGCCCTGATGACCGGCATGCCTGGTTTCTGGCCCTGCACCCCCTACGGCTGCATGAAGATGCTCGAATCTATTGGATACGACCTCAAGGGCAAACACGCCGTTGTGATCGGCCGCAGCAATATCGTGGGCAAACCCATGGCGCTCATGCTGCTGCAAAAGGATGCCACGGTCACAATCTGCCACTCGCGCACGAAAGACCTCAAGGCCCAGACCCTGCAGGCCGACGTGATCGTGGCTGCAGTGGGCAAGCGCAACGTCCTGACCGCCGACATGGTCAAGCCCGGCGCCGTGGTGCTGGACGTGGGCATGAACCGCAACGACGAAGGCAAGCTGTGCGGCGACGTGGACTTTGAAGGCGTCAAGCAAGTGGCAGGCTACATCACGCCCGTGCCCGGTGGCGTTGGCCCCATGACCATCACCATGCTGCTGGTCAACACCCTTGAAGCCGCCGAACGCGCCGCTATCTGATGGCTTTGGGGACAGATCTTCAGCTCTGTCCCCGACTGATCAAGAATCAACATGAACAATCCTTTGCTCCAAACCTCTGGCCTGCCCCTGTTTGACCAGATCGCGCCTGAACACGTGGCCCCCGCCATGGACGTCTTGCTGCTTGACGCCGACGCGGCCCTCACCCGCGTCACGGCTGAGGACTTTCCGGCCGACTGGAAAGACATCGCCAAAGTGCTGGATGTCGCCACCGAGCGCCTGGGCCGTGCCTGGGGCGCTGTCAGCCACCTCAACAGCGTGGCCGACACGCCCGAGCTGCGCGCCGCCTACAACGCCGCCCTGCCCCGCGTGACCGAGTTCTGGACGCGCCTGGGCAGCAACGAAGCTTTGTACGCCAAGTACAAGGCCATCGACCCTGCAGGTCTGAACGCCGAGCAGCGCCAAGCCCATAAAAACGCCCTGCGCGGTTTCGTACTGGGCGGTGCCGAGCTGCAGGGTGTCGCCAAAGAGCGCTACGCCGCCATCCAGGAGCGCCAGGCCGAGGTCTCGCAAAAGTTCAGCGAAAACGCGCTGGACGCCACCGACAGCTGGACGCTGGACGTGGACCCCGCCGAACTGGCCGGTGTGCCGCAGGACGTGATCGACACCGCCTGTGCTTTGGCCGAGAAAAACGGCCAGAATGGCAAGGCTCGCCTGACGCTCAAGATGCCCTGCTACCTGCCGGTCATGCAATTTGCCGACAGCAGCGCGCTGCGCGAGAAACTCTACAAGGCCTACACCACGCGCGCCTCAGACCAGGCCGAAGGCGAAGCTAAAAAGTACGACAACACCGCCCTCATGAGCGAAATCCTGGCCCTGCGCCAGGAAGAAGCACAACTGCTGGGCTACGCCAACTTTGCCCAGGTCTCGGTCGTGCCCAAGATGGCCGAGTCGCCCGAAAAAGTCATCGCCTTCCTGCGCGACCTGGCCACCAAGGCACGCCCTTTTGCCGAGAAAGACCTGGCCGACCTGCGCACCTTTGCACAGCAGGAGCTGGGCCTCAAGGGTGAACTGAACGCCTGGGACATCCCCTACCTGAGCGAAAAACTCAAGGAAGCGCGCTACAGCTTCAGCGAGCAGGAAGTCAAACCCTACTTGACAGCGCCCAAGGTGTTAGCCGGTTTGTTCAAGATCATCGAAACCCTGTTCGAGGTCAGCATCCGCAAGGACACGGCGCCTGTCTGGCACCCTGCCGTGGAGTTCTACCGTATCGAGCGCGAAGGCCAGCTCGTGGGCCAGTTCTACCTGGACCCACCCGCTCGCGCCGGCAAGCGCGGCGGCGCCTGGATGGATGATGTGGTCGGCCGCTGGCTGCGCCCGGACACCGGCAACTTGCAAACCCCGGTGGCGCACCTGGTGTGCAACTTTGCCGAAGGCGTCAACGGCAAGCCGCCGCTGCTCACGCACGACGACGTGATCACCCTGTTCCACGAGTTCGGCCACGGTCTGCACCACATGCTCACGCAGGTCAATGAGCGCGATGTCTCGGGCATCAGCGGCGTCGAGTGGGACGCGGTCGAGCTGCCCAGCCAGTTCATGGAAAACTTCTGCTGGGAATGGTCGGTGCTGCAGCACATGACCGCGCATGTGGACACCGGCGAGCCCCTGCCACGCGCGCTGTTCGACAAAATGCTGGCCGCCAAGAACTTCCAGAGCGGACTGCAAACCCTGCGCCAGATCGAGTTCGCCTTGTTCGACATGCGCCTGCACGCCGAGCACGACCCGGCGCTGGACTTCATGCCCCTGCTCGAGCAGGTGCGCGCCGAAGTCGCCGTGCTGCAGCCGCCCAGCTTCAACCGCATGGCCCACACCTTCAGCCACATCTTCTCAGGCGGTTACGCTGCGGGCTACTACAGCTACAAATGGGCCGAGGTGCTGAGCGCCGACGCCTACGCCGCATTCGAAGAAACCGCGCAAGGCGGCGAGCCCAGCATTGACACGGGCCGCCGCTACCGCAAGGAAATTCTGGAAGCCGGTGGCAGCCGCCCCGCGCTGGAATCCTTCAAAGCCTTCAGGGGCCGCGAACCCAGCCTAGACGCCTTGCTGCGCCATCAGGGCATGGCCTAAACTGCATCACCCACAACGGAGACAGATCTCATGAAAATCGAAACCCTGGCCGTTCACGCCGGCCAATCGCCCGACCCCACCACCAAGGCCGTGGCCGCCCCCATCTACCAAACGGTGGCCTACGCCTTTGACAGCGCCCAGCACGGCGCCGACCTGTTTGACCTCAAGGTCGCGGGCAACATCTACACCCGCATCATGAACCCCACGCAGGACGTGCTGGAAAAGCGCGTCGCCGCGCTCGAAGGCGGCATTGCCGCGCTGGCCGTGGCCTCGGGCATGGCCGCCATCACCTACGCCATCCAGACCATTGCCGAGTCCGGCGACAACATCGTTTCGGCCAGCACCCTCTACGGCGGCACCTACAACCTGTTTGCCCACACCCTGCCGCAAATGGGCATCAACGTGCGCTTTGCCGACCCGCGCAAGCCAGAGACCTTTGCCGCCCTGATCGACGAACGCACCAAGGCCATCTTCTGCGAGTCCGTCGGCAACCCGCTGGGCAATGTGACCGACTTTGCCAAGCTGGCCGAGATCGCCCATGCCCACGGCGTGCCCCTGATCGTGGACAACACCGTGCCCAGCCCCTACCTGTGCCGCCCCATCGAGCACGGCGCCGACATCGTGGTGCATTCGCTCACCAAATACCTGGGCGGCCACGGCAACAGTGTGGGCGGTGCCATCGTGGACTCGGGCAAGTTCCCTTGGGCTGAGCACAAAGCCCGCTTCAAGCGCCTGAACGAACCCGATGTGTCCTACCACGGCGTGGTCTACACCGAAGCCCTGGGCCCGGCCGCCTACATTGGCCGCGCCCGCGTGGTGCCGCTGCGCAACATGGGCGCCGCCATCTCGCCGATGAATGCTTTCCTGATCCTGCAAGGCATCGAAACCCTGGCCTTGCGCATGGACCGCATCTGCGACAACGCCCTGGCCATTGCCAAGCACCTGCAAAACCACCCCAAGGTGGCCTGGGTCAACTACGCCGGCCTGAGTGATCACCCGGAACACGGCCTGGTGCAAAAGTACATGAGCGGCAAAGCCTCGGGCATCGTGTCCTTCGGCCTCAAGAGCCAGGACACCGACAAACGCGCCGCAGGTGCCCGCTTCCTGGACGCGCTGGGCCTGTTCACCCGCCTGGTCAACATTGGTGATGCCAAATCGCTGGCCACCCACCCGGCCTCCACCACACACCGCCAGCTCGATGCCGCCGAACTGGCCAAGGCCGGTGTGAGCGAAGACATGGTGCGCCTGTCGGTGGGCATCGAGCACATCGACGACTTGCTCGCCGACCTGGAGCAGGCGCTGAGCAAGGCCTGAGAAAGCAAAAAGCCCGGTAACCTATTGAGTTACCGGGCTTTTTTCCTACCGAATTTGGTAGGCGCGATTGGACTCGAACCAACGACCCCCACCATGTCAAGGTGGTGCTCTAACCAGCTGAGCTACGCGCCTGTAAGACCGCTATTGTAGCAGTAAAACTAGCGTCTTCTTGCGTGGCGGACACCTTTAACGCTTTTCAGATTGCCCAACACGCGGGGCAACAGGGCTGCATCTGGGGTTTCGACCGTGAAGGTCATGTAGGCCATACCTTTGACCGACTGAGTTTGCACGCCGGTGACGTTGATCTTCTCTTTGGAGAACACTTCGGAAATATCGCGCAGCAGGCCTTGACGGTCCACCGCTTCCACCGCCACATCCACAGGGTAAACCGCCGAGTCGGACCCGCCTTTGCGTTCTCCCCAGCGCACTTCAATCACGCGCTCGGGGGTGCGAGCGGTCAGCTCCCTGAAGCTGCTGCAATCTTGCCTATGGATGCTGACGCCTTTGCCGCGTGTAACAAAACCAGCAATCTCGTCCGGGGGCGCGGGTTTGCAGCAACGGGCCAGTTGCGTCAGCAGCGAGTCCACCCCCACCACCAACACGCCCGAGGCCGAGGTGTTGCGGCTGCCCCGCGTGGAGCGCTTGAGCACCATCTCGTCCGCTGTGGGTGCAGGCTCGGGCGGGTTGAGCAGCACTTCAATATTGCGCAAGGAATACTCGTCCTTGCCCACCACATCAAACAAGCCGTCTGCCGATTTGAAGCCCAGTTGGCTGGCCAGGTCTTCGAGCTTGATGGCGGTTTTGCCTTCGCGCTGCAGGAGTTTTTCGACCGCTTCGCGTCCGCGAGCAATGTGTTCAGCGCTGATCTGGGCGTTGAACCAGGAACGCACCTTGGCCCGCGCACGGTTGCTGACAATAAAGCCCAGCTCGGGGTTGAGCCAGTCGCGGGAGGGGCCGCCCTCCTTGATGGCCGTGATCTCGACCGTCTGCCCATTGGCCAAAGGCGTGTTCAGGGGCACCATGGCCCCGTCCACCTTGGCCCCGCGGCAGCGGTGGCCCAGATTGGTGTGCAGTGTGTAGGCGAAGTCGATCGGAGTGGCGCCACGGGGCAACTCGATGATGGCGGCATCAGGGGTGAGCACGTAAATGCTGTCGTCGAACAGGCCTTTGTCGCTCATGGCGCCCGACAAGTCGCGCTCCCAGGCCAGCAGCTGGCGCAGCACGGCAATCTTGGCGTCGTAATCGCTGTTGGCGCTGACCCCGGCGTAGCCTTTGGTGCCCGCCTCTTTATAGGCCCAGTGGGCAGCCACGCCGTTTTCGGCGTGGTCGTGCATCTCGCGGGTGCGGATCTGGATCTCGATGGGTCGCCCATCGGCATCGCGCACCACCGTGTGCAGGCTCTGGTAGCCGTTGGGCTTGGGCTTGGCGATGTAGTCGTCAAACTCTTCCACAATGGGGACAAAGTGCTCGTGTACCCAGCTCAGGGCCTGGTAGCAGTCCTGTACCTGTGGCACCACCACCCGCAGTGCCCGCACATCGAACACGCGTTCAAACGGCAAGTCTTTGCCGCGCATCTTTTTCACGATGCTGTAGATGTGCTTGGGCCTGCCCTGCACTTGCGCGCTGATGCCTTGCGCCGACAGCTCGGTTTGCAGGCGCTGGCTCAGCTCGGCCATGTAGCTTTCACGCTCGGTGCGCTTTTCGTCCAGCAGGCGGGCAATGTCCTTGTAGGTATCGGGCTCCAGAAAGCGGAAGGCCAGGTCTTCCATTTCCCACTTGATTTGCCAGATGCCCAAACGGTTGGCCAGCGGCGCAAACACTTGCAAGGATTCGCGCGCCAGCGCAGGCGGCACGGGCAGTTTGGTGGCTGCGTAGTGGCGCAGGGTTTGCAGTCGCGAGACCAACCGCAGCATGACCACGCGCAAGTCGCGGCTGAAGGCCAGCAGCATCTTGCGCACGTTTTCGGTCTGCAGCTTGGGGTTGTCGGACAGCTGCGCGCTGGCCTCGGCTGCGCGCGACAGGCGCTGCAGGTGCACCAGCTGGTTGGTCTGCATTGCCAGCTGGGCCAGATTGGCACCAAAGGCTTTGCTGATGACTTCTTCGGGCTTGTTCAGGTGCGGGCAGGCGTACACCAGATAAGCCGCAGCCTGCATTTCCTGCGAGCCACCGATCAGGGCCAGCACATGGGCCACCGCTTGCGCGTGCCGCCAGATGTTCTCGCCCGTGTCCAGGGTTTCGCATTCAATCAAGGGCTGGGCGAAACGGCTGGCCCGCTCTAGCACATCAGCAGCGTCATGGCTGCTGGCTGTGGCCCGCAGCACTTGCGCGACTGCGGGTTGGGTCTGGAATGATGGACTGACCATATCGGATTACCCAAGCAGGAAGTCTTGCAACACCTGGATGTGCGCCGGCTCGGTCAGGGTCGGGGCATGGCCCACATCCGGCCACTGCACCAGCTGTGCCTTGGGGCCGCGCTGGGTCATCGCCGTGGCGGTCTCCAGCGTCAGCAGGTCGGAGTCTTCGCCACGCAGCAACAGCACCTGGGCCTGGATTTGATCGTAGAGCGACCACATGAGGGGCTCTGCAGCCAGCGCACCCTCTTGCGTCAGGGCCTGCAGCAGCTGACCAATGGCGGGGTCGTAGTGCAAGGTCAAGCCCCCTTGCGGCGCTGGGCGCACCATAGGCGCACTCAGTTCCAGCCAGATGTCTTCGGGCACAGCGCCAAATCCGGCAAACAGCAAACGTAGGACTTGCAAGACCTGCGGCATGTCCGCATAGGTGCCGTATTGGCCCACGTAGGTTTTCATGCGCTCCAAAGAGGCCCAGGTGATGGCGGGGCCCACGTCGTTGATCACAAAACGCCGCACAGGCACTGGCATGGGTAATTGCGGCTGTCCCGTGATGACCATGCCGATCAGGCCGCCCATGCTGGTGCCGACCCAATCAAGTGTCTGAAGGGGGTGTTCGGCATGCAGTGCGTTGAGCAAGACCAGCATATCCGCCGCATACTGCGGCACCTGGTAGAGGTTAGCCTGTGGCAGCCATTCGCTTTGGCCGCGTCCAGCCACATCGGGGCAAACGACTTGCACCCTGCCCTGTCCGGCCTGCACAAGGGCTTGGGCCAGACGATCAAAGTCGCGCCCTTGCCGGGTCAACCCGTGCACAGCCAAGACGACATGGGGAGCCGAAGCCTCGCCCCATCGCCAATAGGCCATGCGATGCGCACCGCCCTCATGTGGGCAGGACACAAACTGGAGTTCGGGGGTCGCGGTTTCTAAAGCACTCATAACATTGCGAAACACTGTCGCCCGCGCTGTCATTGCAGCTCAAGGGACAAGGGTGATAATCATCTTTTCAAACATCATCCTAAATCATTCGCGCAGGAGAAATCATGCTCAAAGGAAAAACTGCCCTGGTCACGGGTTCCACCAGCGGCATCGGTCTGGGGATTGCCAAGGCACTGGCCGCACAAGGCGCCAACATCGTTCTGAACGGTTTTGGTGACACCGAAGGTCCCAAGGCCGAAATCGCCGCCCTGGACGTCAAGGTGGCCTACCATGGCGCCGACATGAGCAAGGCCAGCGAGATTGAAGCCATGATGCAGTTCGCCGCCGACACCTTTGGCCGCGTGGACATTCTGGTCAACAACGCCGGTATCCAGCACGTAAGCAAGATTGAAGACTTCCCGGTCGAGCGCTGGGACGCCATCATCGCCATCAACCTGACCAGCGCCTTCCACGCCACGCGTCTGGCCTTGCCGGCCATGAAACAAGCCAACTGGGGCCGCATCATCAACGTCGCTTCTGTCCACGGCCTGGTGGCCTCGGCCGAGAAGTCGGCATACGTCGCCGCCAAACACGGTGTGGTCGGCTTGACCAAGGTCACCGCCCTTGAGAACGCCACCACCGGCGTGACCTGCAACGCGATTTGCCCCGGCTGGGTGCTCACCCCGCTGGTGCAAAAACAGGTGGACGCCAAGGCCGCTGCGCTGGGCGTGTCCAACGAAGAAGCCAAAAAGGTTCTGCTGGGCGAAAAAGAACCCTCCATGCAGTTCACCACGCCCGAAGAGCTGGGTGCGCTGGCGGTGTTCTTCTGCTCGCCTGCTGCCGACAACGTGCGTGGCGTGGCCTGGAACATGGACGGTGGCTGGGTAGCCCAATAACAAGCATCCAGGGAGGACGCATGGCTACCGAAGGAAAACGCCTGGACAAGATTGTCATCGTTGATGATGACGCCCGCATCCGCGACCTGCTGCGCCGCTTTCTGGCGCAAGAAGGTTACGACGTACTGTTGGCCGAAGATTCCCGCGCCCTGCAGCGCATCACCTCGCGAGAGAGCGTGGATTTGCTGGTGCTTGATGTCATGTTGCCGGGCGAAGATGGCCTGAGCATTTGTCGCCGCCTAAGACAGGCTGGAGACAAAACGCCCATCATCATGCTGACCGCCAAAGGCGAAGATGTCGACCGCATTCTGGGTCTGGAAATTGGCGCTGACGACTATTTGGGCAAGCCCTTCAACCCCCGCGAGCTGCTGGCACGCATCCATGCCGTGCTTCGCCGGCGCCCGATCATTGAAGCGCCTGGTGCACCGACCGCCGAGCACGAAATCATGCGCTTTGGCGAATTCACTTTTGACCTGGCTGCCCGTCAGCTCTCGCGCAACGGGCAGGAAATTCCCCTGACCACCGGTGAATTTGCCATGCTCAAGGCCCTGGTGCGTCACCCGCGCCAATCGCTGACGCGCGACAAGCTGGCGCAACTGGCACGCGGCCGCGATTTCGAGCCCTTTGACCGCAGCCTGGATGTACAAATTTCCCGCTTGCGCAAACTGATCGAAGTCGATCCGGCCAACCCGCGCATCATCCAGACCGTTTGGGGTGTGGGCTACGTGTTTGTTCCCGAGTAAGCAGCTCCATTGCCAATGAACAAAGGTACGCCAGATTCGTCAGCTCCCCCGACCTTCCACATGGGGCTGTTCTGGCGCACCTTCATCTTGTTGGCTGTGCTGGTCTTTGGCAGCACGCTGGCCTGGATGCAGACCTTTCGTACGCAAGAGTTCGAACCCTCCATCAAACGCAATGCGCAGCAAATCGCCTCCGTGGTGACGCTGACGCGAACCGCTCTTAAGCACTCGGATGCCATTGCCCGTGTGGCCCTGCTCAAGTCCTTGTCGGACGAAGAAGGTGTGGTCATCACCACCCGTGAGCCCGGCGACCAATTTATTCCCCTGGGCACCACGGCACTGGAGACCCGACTCTCTCAGGCCTTGATGGCTCGGCTTGGCAAGAACACCGTGCTGGCGTCGGAGGTCAACAAGACGCCCGGCATCTGGGTGGGCTTCAAGATCGAACGCGACAGCTACTGGCTTCAGCTCGACCCTGACCGTCTGCAACCGATTGGTGGCAAGTCCTGGCTACAGTGGATGATCTTGACCGGCTTGCTGTCTCTGGCAGGTGCAGCTGTGATTGCCGGCCTGATCAACCACCCGCTCAAGCGTTTATCGCGTTCGTTTGCACGCATGCGCGATGGGCAAATGCAAGACACCGAGCTGGACGAGGATGTGCGAATCGACGAAATTCGCGAACTCAATATGGGCTTCAACAGCATGGTCCGCAAACTGCAGCAAGCCGAGCAGGAACGCTCCTTGATGCTGGCCGGCATTTCCCACGACCTGCGCACCCCGCTGGCCCGACTGCGTCTGGAAGCCGAGCTCAGCGTACCCGACGCTCAGGCCCGTGAGCTGATGTCGGCCGACATCACGCAAATGGACCAGATCATCAGCAAGTTCATGGACTACGCCCGACCAGGCGAAACCCCTGTGCAGGCAGTCGCCCTGGCGGGCCTGGTCAGCCGCAGCATTGGCCCGTTTCGCAACAACAAGAACATGCACATTGAGCTCAGTGTTCCGGAAGACATTTTGGTGCTGGCTGACGAGGTTGAGCTGGGTCGCGTTTTTGACAATTTGCTGGAGAACGCACGCCGGTATGGACAAAGCCCGAAGGACGGTATCACACGGATATCAATTGCCGCACAGACTTTGGGGGCAGATACACCAAGGGTGAAGATCGTGCTGACCGATCAGGGTGCAGGTGTGAGCCCCGAGGCGCTGTCGCAGCTCACCCAACCCTTCTTCCGGGCGGACAGTGCGCGCACCTCTGCCCTGGGTTCGGGCTTGGGTTTATCGATTGTGGAGCGATCGATTGATCGCATGGGTGGCCAACTTGTGTTTTCGACGCCAGCCTCTGGCGGCCTGCAAGCCACCATCTTCCTGCGGCAAGCGGTTTGAGTCAGCGGCGCATCAGCAATGCAATAGCACGAGCTTCCATGCTCTTGCCCTCGCCCACCGGGCCCAGCTTTTCTGCGGTTTTGGCTTTGACATTGACTTGAGCTTCTGCCACGCCCAAGGCCATAGCCACCGAGGCGCGAATCGCCGGCATATGCGGCGCCAGTTTTGGAGCCTGCGCCACGATGGTGCTGTCCAGATTGACCAGTTCCCAGCCTTGGGCACGTACACGGCGCATGGCCTCGGCCAGCAGCACTGCAGAGTCCGCGCCCTTGAATTGCGCGTCCGTATCGGGAAAGTGACGGCCAATGTCGCCCAGCCCTGCCGCACCCAACACCGCATCGGTGATGGCGTGCAGCAAAACATCTGCGTCCGAATGACCCAACAGGCCAAGCGTGTGCGGGATGTCCACACCGCCCAAAATCAGTTTGCGGCCTTCGACCAGCGCATGAACGTCCCAGCCCTCACCAATACGGATGTTCATGTGCGTGTCCTGACTTGAATTCTGCTTTGAAGAAGGGCTTCGGCCATGGCGAAGTCAGCCGGGTAAGTCACCTTGAAGTTTTGTGCGGAGCCTTCAACCAAACGCGGCTGCAAGCCCAGGCGCTCCATGGCGCTGGCCTCATCGGTGATGTCAGTAAACCCGGTGTCGGCCACGGCAGCCAGTGCATCGTGCAAGGCTTGCAAGCGGAACATCTGCGGGGTTTGCGCCAGCCATTTGTGCTCGCGTGAAACGGTTTCATGTACGCGCCCACCAGCTTCTGTTTTCAGAGTGTCGGGCAAGGGCAAGGCCAGCAGGCCGCCCACGGCGTCATCCCGGCAAGCCTCGATCAAACGCCGCACCTCCTCGGGCTGCACCAGGCAACGCGCAGCGTCATGCACGAGCACCCAGTCCTGCGGGTCCAGCCCTGCGGCCAGCATGGCTCGCAGACCATTGAACACGCTCTGTGCACGGCTCGCACCACCGCAAACCATGCGCTTGAAATGCGCAGGCCAGCCCGCCTCGGGCCAAGCGAATGCATCGTCCGGGGAAAGCACCACCCAAGCACTGTCCAACTCGGTCACCTGCGCCAAGGCCTGCAGCGTGTGCATGACCATGGGCTGCCCGGCCACGGCTTGGTACTGCTTGGGCTGCGCGGTCGAGGCCCGGCTGCCGATGCCAGCGCAGGGGATGAGTGCATGAAATCTTGTCATTGCAGGGCATTTTAGAACCCCTAAAATGGAAGCGTTCAACTCTAGCACCCCCCCTCCTTTGCTGGCGGGGGGTGTTTCTGCTTTTTTGTGCTCATGAAACTGCCTGTCCTGCACTCCGGAAAACGCTTCACCTTGCCACGCCCTGTGGGCTCGGCCGACGCCGTGCTGTTGGCCCAACTGGCCGAGCGCGAAAAAGCCGCGGGCCGCTTGACCGCCATCGTCGCATCCGACGCCAGCGATGCCCAGCGCCTGATGGATGAGATGGTGTTTTTTGTTCCCGGCCTGCGCTGCGTGATATTCCCGGACTGGGAAACCCTGCCCTATGACACCTTCTCGCCACACCAGGACTTGATCTCAGAGCGGCTGGCCACCCTCTGGCGCATCCGCCAGCGCAACCACCCCGAAGCTGCAGACGTGGTGCTGATCCCGGCCACCACCGCGCTGTACCGGCTGGCGCCGCCGTCCTTTCTGGCGGGCTACACCTTCGAATTCAAGGTCAAGCAAAAGCTCGACGAAGCCCAGCTCAAGAGCCAACTCACGCTGGCGGGCTATTCGCACGTCAGCCAGGTGGTCAGCCCGGGCGAATACGCGGTGCGCGGCGGGCTGATTGACCTCTTCCCCATGGGCTCGCCCGTGCCCTACCGGGTAGACCTGTTCGACGACGAGATCGACTCCATCCGCACCTTCGACCCCGACAGCCAGCGCAGCCTCTACCCCGTGCCCGAAGTGCGGCTGTTGCCGGGGCGCGAGTTCCCGATGGACGAAGCGGCACGGGCACGCTTTCGCAGCCGCTGGCGCGAGTTGCTCGAAGGCGACCCGACCAAGAGCCGCATCTACAAGGACATGGGCAACGGCGTGGCCACGGCGGGCATCGAATACTACCTGCCGCTGTTCTTTGAAGAGACCGCCACCGTGTTCGACTACCTGGATGTCGACGGCCATACAGCCACGTTGGTGCTGCACGGCGACCTGGAGCCTGCCTTCCAGCGCTTCTGGCAGGACACGAAAGATCGGCATCGCCTGGTGCAAGGCGACCCCGAGCGGCCCGTTTTGCCGCCCGAATCGCTGTTTCTGAGCGCCGAGCAGTTCTACACCCACGCCAACGCGCATGCCCAGCTGGCGCTGAGAAATGCAGCCCCCACGCTCCCCGCTGCGCGTGGTTCGCTGCCCCCCGAGGGGGCGCTCGCCAGCTTGGGGCGGCCCGGCGCTGGCTCGGGCACCGCCGATGTGCAGGACAACGCCCTCGCCCAACCCCTACCCGAACTCACCGTGGTACGAGGTGCGGACGACCCGCTCTCGCGCCTGCAGGCCCACCTCAAAGCCAGCCCGCACCGCCTGCTGATCCTGGCCGAAAGCGATGGACGCCGCGAAAGCCTGCTGGACTTTGTGCGCTCCAGCGGCCTGACGCCGCCCGTGTTCGACAGCCTGGAAGAATTCCTGACGAGCGACGAAAAAGTCGGCATGGCCACGGCGGCACTGGCCAGCGGTTTCCACTGGTTCGAGCACGGCATCGACCTCGTCACCGAGACCGAGCTGTTTGCCGCAGGCGCCGTCACCCGCCGCCGCAAAAAGCAGGAACAGGTCAGCGATGTCGAAGCGCTGATCAAGGACCTGAGCGAGCTGAACGTGGGTGACCCGGTCGTTCACAGCGCACACGGCATTGGCCGCTACCGGGGCCTGGTCAACATGGACCTGGGCGAAAAAAACCCCGACGGCACCCCCGCCTTGCAAGAGTTTTTGCACCTCGAATACGCCGACAAGGCCACGCTGTATGTGCCGGTGAGCCAGCTGCAGCTGATCGGCCGCTACACCGGTGTGAGCGCCGACGAAGCGCCGCTGCACAAGCTGGGCAGCGGTCAGTGGGAAAAAGCCAAGCGCAAGGCCGCCGAGCAGGTGCGCGACGCCGCCGCCGAACTGCTCAACATCTACGCCCGCCGCGCCGCCCGCGAAGGCCATGCCTTCCGCTACAGCCCGCAGGACTACGAGACCTTTGCCAACGACTTCGGCTTTGAAGAAACCGCCGACCAAAAAGCCGCCATCCACTGTGTCATCCAGGACATGATCAGCCCCCGTCCCATGGACCGCCTGGTCTGCGGCGACGTGGGCTTTGGCAAGACCGAAGTCGCCCTGCGCGCCGCCTTTGTGGCCGTGACGGGCGGCAAGCAGGTCGCCCTGCTGGCGCCCACCACGCTGCTGGCCGAGCAGCACTACCAGACGCTCAAGGACCGCTTTGCCAAGTGGCCCGTCAAGGTCGCCGAAATCTCGCGCTTCCGCTCCACCAAGGAAGTCAATGCCGCCATGAAAGGCATCGAAGACGGCACGGTGGACATCGTGGTCGGCACGCACAAGCTACTGAGCGAGAAGACGCAGTTCAAAAACCTGGGCCTGCTGATCATCGACGAGGAACACCGCTTTGGCGTGCGCCACAAGGAGGCGATGAAGCAGCTGCGTGCCGAAGTGGACGTGCTGACCCTGACCGCCACGCCCATCCCGCGCACCATGGGCATGGCCCTGGAAGGCCTGCGCGATCTGAGCGTGATCGCCACCGCGCCGCAGCGCCGACTGGCCATCAAGACCTTTGTGCGCAACGAGGGCACGGGCGTGATCCGCGAAGCCGTGCTGCGCGAGCTCAAGCGCGGTGGCCAGTGCTACTTTTTGCACAACGAGGTGGAGACCATCGAAAACCGCAAGCAAAAGCTCGAAGAAATCCTGCCCGAAGCCCGCATCGCTGTGGCGCACGGCCAGATGCCCGAGCGCGAGCTGGAGCGCGTGATGCGTGACTTTGTGGCCCAACGCTACAACATCTTGCTGTGCTCGACCATCATCGAGACCGGCATCGACGTGCCCACGGCCAACACCATCGTGATTTCACGCAGCGACAAGTTCGGCCTCGCCCAGCTGCACCAGCTGCGCGGACGCGTGGGCCGCAGCCACCACCAGGCCTACGCCTACCTGCTGGTGCCCGAAATTGAAGGCCTGACCAAGCAGGCCGCGCAACGACTCGATGCCATCCAGCAAATGGAAGAACTGGGCAGCGGCTTTTACCTGGCCATGCACGACCTGGAGATCCGCGGCGCGGGCGAGGTGCTGGGCGAGAGCCAGAGCGGCAACATGATGGAGATCGGCTTTCAGCTCTACAACGAGATGCTGTCCGAAGCCGTTCGCAGCCTGAAAAACGGCAAGGAACCCGACCTGCTCAGCCCGCTGTCGGTCACGACCGACATCAACCTGCACGCCCCCGCCCTCCTGCCCAACGACTACTGCGGCGACGTGCATCTGCGCCTGTCGTTTTACAAAAAGCTGGCCACCGCCAAAACCGCCGACCAGATCGACGCCCTGCTCGAAGAACTGGTGGACCGCTTTGGCAAGCTGCCCGCGCAGACCCAGACCCTGGTGGACGTGCACCGCCTGCGCGTGCTCAGCCAGCCCTACGGCGTGGTCAAGGTCGACGCCGCACCCGGCGTCATCCAGATCACCTTCAAGCCCAACCCGCCTGTGGACCCCATGGCCATCATCGGCCTGATACAGAAGAACAAGCACATCAAGCTGGCAGGCAACGACAAACTGCGCATCGAGCGTGAACTGCCCGACCCGAAACAGCGGGCACAAATGGTGCGGGATGTGTTGCGCTCTTTGGGGCAACCCAAGAGCGAAACAGTCGCAGTCTGAAACAGGCCCACGATCTTCGATAATCCTGACCCATGACCACCGCCACCGCCTCCCCTTTCGAGTTTGCCCACGGCCTTGCCATTCAAGGCTTCACCGCTCCACTTTCGCTGTCCCAATTCAAGCTGATTGCATTTGACATGGACTCGACGCTCATCAGCATCGAGTGCGTGGACGAGATCGCTGATGCTGTGGGCCGCAAGGCCGAAGTGGCCGCCATCACCGAAGCCGCCATGCGTGGCGAAATCACCGATTTCAAGGACAGCCTGCGTCGCCGCTTGGCCTTGCTCAAGGGCGTGACGCTGGCCGACATGGAGCGCGTCTATACAGAGCGCCTGCAGATCAACCCCGGCGCGGCCGAGCTGATCGCCGCTTGCCAGAAGGCGGGCCTGAAGGTGTTGCTGGTCTCGGGCGGCTTCACTTTCTTTGCCGACCGTGTGAAAGCGCGTCTGGGCATCGACTTTGCCCGCTCCAACCAGCTGGAAATCGTCAATGGCGAACTCACGGGCGGCCTGGTCATGCAAAGCTGGGGCGACATTTGCGACGGCGCCGAAAAACGCCGCACCCTGCTCGAAGTCGCGTCGCTTTTGGGCATCGCCCCGCACGAGTGCATTGCCATGGGCGATGGCGCCAACGACCTGCCGATGATGGGCGCAGCGGGTTTGTCGGTGGCCTACCACGCCAAGCCCAAGGTGCGCGAGCAGGCCATGGTGGCTATTCACGATGGTGGGCTGGACAGGCTGCTGGAAGTCGTTCGCCCCTGAGCCCATGTTGAAAAGCTTGGGCTCTGCTCTGGTGACTTGGCTGCTCGACTGGCGCAGTCACCTCAAAACCCTGGCCATTCTTTTGGTCATGGCCTTGGCCATCAACGCCTGGCAGTCGCGCAAGGTTCCGGTGGGCCCCGCTCCCGCGCTGGACGCGCCTGTGCTCAATGCATCTGGTCTGCAGGACGCCAGCCTGCAAAGCTGGCTGGCCGCGCACAGGGGCCAGGTGGTGGCGGTGCATTTCTGGGCCACTTGGTGCCCGATCTGCAAAGCCTCGCAAGACAATGTGCAGCGCCTGTACAGCAGCTGGCCCATGGTGACGGTGGCCATGCAGTCTGGCGATGCGGCTGCCGTGCAGCAGCACCTGCGCCGTCAAGAACTGCCCTGGCTCACGGCCATGGACAGCGATGGGCAACTGGCCCGCGCCTGGGGCGTGCGTGCTGTGCCCGCCACCATCATCCTCAACGAACAGGGCCAGATTGCCACCGCCAGCATGGGCTACACCACCACGCTGGGGCTGTGGGCCCGCTTGTGGTGGGTGCGCCTTAAAGGGCTTTGGCCAGGCGCGTGACGCCTTCCAGAATTTTGTCTTCGCCCACCGTGGCAAAGCTCAGGCGGAAGCTGGCATGGTCAGGGTTGGCGCAGAAGAAAGGCGAGCCTGGCACAAAGGCCACGCCCTGCTCGATGGCGCGCTTGGCATAGACGTTTCCGTCAGCCACTTTACCGCCCGCGCCCGTCAGGCGGGCCCACACAAACAGGCCGCCTTGGGGCTGCACAAAGCTCACGGCATCGCCCAGCTCCTTGCGCAGCGCGTCGCCCATGGTGCGGGCGCGTTGGGCATACACGCTGCGCACCTTGTCCAGCGTGGCGGGCATGCGGCCCGCCTTCAGGTATTCGGCAGCCGTAGCCTGGGCGAAGGTGCTGGTGTGCGCATCGCTGAATTGTTTGCACATGGTGGCCTTGGCCAGCAGCTCGGCGGGGGCAATCATCCAGCCCACGCGCAGGCCCGGTGACAGCACCTTGGACAGCGAGCCGCAGTGCACCAGTAAGTCGCGGCTGCCAGGCACCTGCGGGCTCATGGCGAGCAGGCTGGGCGGTGGCGCCTCGCCAAAGTACAGGTCGCCGTAGGGGTCATCCTCAACGATCAAGGTGTTGTACTGCACGGCCAACTCCAGCACGCGCTTGCGGCGCTCGGCGCTGAGCATGGCGCCGCTGGGGTTGCCAAAGGTCGGGATCAGGTACACAAACTTGGGCTTGTGCTCGGCAATCAATTGTTCCAGCTTGTCCACCTGCACCCCGTTTCCGTCAATCGGGGCGCTGATCAGCTCGGCGCCATACAGGCGGAAACACTGGATGGTGGCCAGAAAGGTGGGGCCTTCCACAATGACCTTGTCGCCGGGACTGATCAGGGTCTTGCCCAGAAGGTCCAGCGCCTGCTGGCTGCCAGTGGTCACGATCAGTTGCTCAGCAGCGACATCCTTGGCGCCTTTTTGGCCCATGAAGTGCGCCAGCTGCTCTCGCAAAGGGTTGAAGCCTTCGGTGGCGCCGTACTGCAAGGCTGCGCCCGAGTCGTGAGCGAGTGCCGCGTTGCTGGCTTCGCGGATACCGTCCACATCGAACATGGCGCTGTCCGGAAACCCACCCGCAAAACTGATGATGCCGGGTTTGCCCAAGAGCTTGAACAGCTCCCGGATGGCAGAGGTTTCGACGTTGTCGAGGCGTGAAGCAAAAGGAATGGCCATGGTTGACAATCTGCGCATGAAAAAGGAATTCATCGAGCCCTTCTTTGCCACCTTGCAGGCGGCGAATCCGGAGCCCAAAACCGAATTGGAGTATACGAGTGACTTCGAGTTGCTGACCGCCGTGCTCCTGTCCGCGCAAGCCACCGATGTGGGCGTCAACAAGGCCACGCGCAAACTGTTTCCCGTCGCCAACACCCCACAGCAAATTCTGGACCTGGGGCTGGCAGGGTTGGAGAGCTACATCCAGACCATTGGCCTGTACCGCAGCAAAGCCAAACATCTGATGGAGACCTGCCGCATCCTGGTCGAGCAGCACGGTGGCGAGGTTCCCCGCACACGCGAAGCCCTGGAATCCCTGCCCGGCGTGGGCCGCAAGACTGCCAATGTGGTGCTGAATGTAGCTTTTGGTGAACCCACCATGGCGGTGGACACGCACATCTTTCGCGTCAGCAACCGCACGGGTCTGGCACCTGGCAAAACGCCGCTGGCCGTCGAACTCAAGCTGCTCAAACGCATCCCCCCGCAGTTCATGGTCCATGCCCACCATTGGCTGATCTTGCTGGGGCGTTATGTCTGCAAGGCCCGCAATCCGCAATGTGCGCAATGCGCTGTGTCGGCCTGGTGCGATCAGGGGCGTAAAACCTTGAGTAAGCCCTCCAAACGCTGACAAACAACCACCAAAGCATTCAATTACATGCACCCGCCCCGTTAAAATTCGGGGTCTTATCATCGCCTGCCCTGTGCAGCGTTTGAGCCTCTTAGCCGCCTTCGAATCGACTGTTTGCATGACGCGAGTCAGCCCCCGCGCCCACCTCCACGATGCCAGCCTGCTGCAATTTGTGCAGGAGCAAGGCTGGGCGCCGTCCGAACACGACAGCGTCGAGGTTGGCCAGAAACTCAGCGACTGGTTGCACTTCAAGCACGCCATTGCACTGCAGGGCTTGCTGGACCAGAACGAGTTGCGGGCACAACAACCGGCGCAGGCTGCCAGTATTCGGATCAACGCTGCGGTGCTCAAAACCCGCTTTGACGAAGTACGGCAAGCCCTTCAACGCAGCATCACCGAAGGCAGCTCACCTGCCCCAGGTCTGCCTCGCATTACCCCTCTGGCTCGCAAGCTGGACTGGCCCATCGACGCGTCCACCGCCTTTGAGCCGTATCGCCGATTTGTCTACAGCCACCAGCGGCAAATGGAAACCGTCATCTCGGGTCTGCGCGCACAGCTGCGAGGCATGCTGGCCAAAGGCGACAGCGCCTGGCAACAGCTGGGCATGCTGGATGCAGCCTTTGCAGCCATCCTCAATGAGCGCGAAAGCAAACTGCTGCTGAAACTGACCAGCGGCTTTGAAAAGCGCTTCCACAGCGCGTTGAAAAAGCACCTCAAAACCCTTGAAGTTGCCAGCCAAACAGATGAGCCTGCCTCTGACACCGAAACCTGGCTACCCGCCCTGTGCCAGCAAATGCAAAGCGCACTGCTGCACGAGCTGGACATTCGACTTCAGCTCATTGAGGGCCTGATGGATGCCCTCACCCACACACAGAACAAGAACACATGCGCATGAAAAAAAACGCCTTTCACATGGCCTTCGGTTTGGGGGCTCTGGCCGTCCTCTGGGTGACGGCTGCCGTAGCCAGGACAAACCCCTTGGTGCTGGTCATGACCGTGCTGGTGGCAGCGGTTTACCTCTACGGCGCCCGCGAGCTGCTTGTGTTTCGCCAGCACACCGCCCAGTTACGCAGCGCCTTGCAGGCCACGCCCGAACAGGTTGACGATATAGGCACATGGCTGCACACCCTGCCCCAACACCTGCAAAACAGTGTGCGCTTGCGCGTCGATGGCGAGCGCATTGCCTTGCCCGGCCCGGCCTTCACGCCGTACTTGGTTGGTCTGCTGGTCATGCTGGGCATGTTGGGCACGTTCCTGGGTATGGTGGTCACGCTCAACGGTGCGGTGTTTGCCCTGGAAGGCACCAGCAGTGTGCAAGGCATGCGCGCCGCGTTTTCTGAGCCCATCAAGGGTCTGGGCCTGGCTTTTGGAACGTCGGTGGCAGGCGTCGCCACCTCGGCCATGCTCGGCTTGATGTCCAGCCTGGCCCGTCGCGAACGCGCGCATGCCGCGCACCTGCTCGACAGCCTGATCCAAGGCCCTCTGCGCCCCTTCTCCCAAGCCTACCAACGCGAAGCAACGTTCCGTGCACTGCAGCAGCAGTCGCAGGCCTTGCCCCAGGTGGTAGCCCAACTGGAAATACTGATGCAACGCATGGAGCAGCACAGCCAGCACGTGGGTAGCCAGCTGCAAAGCCAGCAAGACCGCTTTCACCAAGACACGCACAAGGTCTACACCGAGCTGGCGCAATCGGTGCAGCACAGTCTGCAAACCAGCCTGAGCCAAAGCATGCAGGTGGCCAGCGACAGCATTCGCCCGGTGGTGCAATCCACCCTGGCAGACATGGCAGCTCAAGCCCAAAGCCTGCACGACGGCGTGCAACGCGGCGCCCAGCAATTGCTGGAGCAGCTGGGCCAGAGTTTTGAGACCCGCACGCAATCCTTGCTGCAAACCCTGCAGCGAGCCCATCAACAGCACATCACTCACGTGCAAGAGGCCGATCAACAACGCCAAAGCAGCTGGACGGCAGCACTGCAAAACATGGCCAGCCAGTTGCAGGAGCAATGGCAGACCTTGGGCGCGCAGACCCAAGCCCAACAGGCTCAGATTTGCGAGGTGCTGGGACAAACAGCGGCCCAGATTCGCACCGACAGCCAGGCCCATACCCAACAGACCACCGAGGAAGTGGCACGCTTGCTGGCCAGTAACGACACCTTGGTGCGCGAGCGTATCCAGACCGAGGCCAAGTGGGCCGAGCAACACGCCGCCCACACCCAGGCATTGGCTGAGCTCCTGCGCACCGAGCTGACCGCCCTGCGTGACCAAGAGACACAGCGGGGCGATGCCGCACTGGCCCGACTGGCAACCCTGGAAGGCAAAGTGGCCGAACACCTGAGCACGCTGGGCACTGCGTTGGAAGCGCCCATCAGCCGTCTGATCGAGACCGCATCCGAAGCCCCCAAAGCCGCTGCCGACGTGATTGCGCAGCTGCGCCAGGAAATTTCGATCAGCGTCGCACGCGACAACGCCCTGCTGGAAGAGCGCACCCGTATTCTGGACACCTTGAGCACGCTGCTGGACGCCATCAACCACGCCTCCAGCGAACAGCGCGGCATCAGCGCGCAGATTACAGCCAGCGCCATTGACGTGGCCAGTCTGGGTGAGAGCTTTGGCGTGGCCGTGCGCGCCTTTACAGACAACAGCGAGAAACTGTCGGCCAATCTGGAACGCATCGAAGCCACCATGGCGCAGTCCATGCAGCGCAGCGACGAGCAACTGGCCTACTACGTGGCGCAGGCCCGCGAACTGATTGACCTGAGCATCAGCAGCCAAAAAGACGTGCTCGATGCCCTGGCCCAACGCCCAGGCACAGGAGCCGCTTGATGCTGGAGATGGAAGCCGAAAGCGAAAGCACCACGCCCACGTGGATAGCCTTTGCCGACCTGATGACGGGCTTGCTGGGCGCCTTTGTGCTGCTGCTGGTGGGTGTGATGGCCGCCCAGCTGGAGCTGGCCTCCAGCCTGGAAAGCGAGGTTCAAAAGCGTCAGGTGGAAGAGCAAAAGCGTCTTTCGCTGGAGCAGGCGCTGGCTGTACCTTTGGCTTCGGGGCGCATCACCCTGAACAACGGCCGGATTGGCATCAGCGGCAAACTGCTGTTCGAACTCAACTCCGACCAGCTCCAGCCAGAAGGCCGGCAGCTGCTCAAAAGTCTGGTGGTGCCCTTGCGCTCGTATCTGGGCACACGCGACGAAATGCTGATGGTCAGCGGCTTCACGGACGACCGCGTCATTCGCAGCGGCAACCGCAAGTTTGAAGACAACTGGGAGCTGTCTGCCCAGCGCGCCCTGACCGTGACACGCACCCTGATTGAAGAAGGCATGCCGTCCAACATGCTGTTTGCTGCCGCCTTCGGTCAAGAGCAGGCCTTGGCTTCCAACAGCAACGAGCAAGGGCGTGCCCAGAACCGCCGTGTGGAAATTGCGCCTGTGCCCAAAGCCGCACCCGCCAAGGCGAATGGTCAATGAGCGCACTCACCTGGGCCAACCTGAACCAGCGTCTGGAAGCCTTGCAGGTCGCTGGCACTCAGGTGTTGGCGCCTGCCCAATGGCACCAACTGCAGGTGTTACGCACCCGCAGCCAGGATCAGACACCCACGGTGCAAGCCTTGTTGCTGGACAAAGCCCAGGTGCTACTCGAAGAGCTGGAGACCACAAATGTCTCCGCGCAGACGTACGTCCTCGTCGAAAAAACGCCTGACATCACACCCTCGCCACTCGCACAGCTTGTAGAGGAAATGCAAGCACGCTGTGCAACGGGACAAAGCCCGCGGGTGCAACAGTTCCGTCAGGACCTGCGACATATTTCAGTCCAAAAAAAGGTGCGAACCGCCCTGTCCAGGGCGCCACAAAATGCGGGCCCCATCAACTCGCACATGCTGGTGTTGCGTGGGCTGGAATTGATGCGCAGTCTGTCGCCACAATACCTGCAACGCTTCGTCGGTTATGTGGACACGCTGGCTTTGCTGGAAGGCTTGACGCCGGCTCAGGTAACCCCAAAAAAAGCCACCCCTCGCAAGAAAAAGTCAGCTTGAAGCCTGCAGCAGCTTCTGCAAGGTACCCGGCTCAAAATGCAGCACCACATAGTCGGCCAGCCCGTCCAGCACGGTTTCCAGCGTGGGCACCTTGGCCCCAAACAGGGCTTGCAATACCTCGGCCTGTTCGAATAACCCATGCAGGTAAGTGCCCAGCACCTGGCCACTGGCGTCCTGCCAGGCCAGTCCGGGCATGACCTCGTGCAACACCGCGCCTGCGGCCAGCATGGCTGGGTGAGCCTGTGTTTGCCCGTGATGGATTTCATAGCCACGAGCAGCCACCCCAGTGAGCGCACCCCATGCGCCATAAACCTGACCAAATGTGGCAGAGGTTTCACGCACGGTTTTGTCTTCAGCAAATTGCGTCACCAAGGGCAACAGGCCCAGGCCTGGCGCGTTGCCATCGATGCCATCAGTGTCAATCAAGGCCTCGCCCAACATTTGCAGCCCGCCACAAATACCCAACACCGCACCGCCCTTTTGAACATGGCTCGTCACTGCAGCGTCCAGCCCCTGCTGCCGCAGCCAAGCCAAGTCACTGCTGGTGTGTTTGCTGCCAGGCAGGATGATCCAGTCATGCACTGTCAGCCCTGCCACATCAGCCGGGCTGCGCGCCCAAAGCACCCGCAAGCCAGGCACGTTCTTGAGCGGCTGAAACTCGTCCAGATTGCTGATGCGCGGATATGTCAGTACTGCCACTGTGCGGTCAACCACGCCGCCCGTGCGCGTACGGTCGTCAAAAACACCATCTTCCTCAGGCAAGCCGTGCTGCCACCACATGGGCAAAACCGCCGCAGTGGGCACGCCAGTCAAGGCCTGCAGCTGTTCAGGCCCGGGGGCCAGCAAGCTGGCATCACCCCGAAACTTGTTGAGCACAAAGCCCGCCACACGGTCCTGGTCTGCTTTGGGCATCAAGGCCCAGGTGCCATAGAGGTGGGCGAAGGCTCCGCCTCGGTCAATATCGGTGACCAGCAGACAGCGTGCATCGGCATGACGTGCCACACGCAGATTGACGATGTCGCTGTCCATGAGGTTGATTTCTGCAGGCGAGCCTGCGCCTTCAATCACAACCACATCGTTTTCTGCACGCAAGGCATCGAGCGCCTGTGCGATCTGCGGCCACACCTTTTCGCTTCGCCCGCGCCACGGCGTTTCCGACAACTCTTTGCTGACCTGGCCCAGCAACACCACCTGGCTGCAGGTGTCGGCCTCGGGTTTGAGCAACAAGGGGTTCATGCGCACATCGGGTACCGCACGCGCAGCCAAGGCCTGGAAATATTGGGCGCTGCCAATCTCGCCCGGCCCTGCTGGCCCAGCCACCACGCGGGCGTTGTTGCTCATGTTCTGCGCTTTGAAGGGCGCCACCTTCAGGCCTTGCCTCGCGTAGTAACGACATAAGGCCGTGGTCAACCAGCTCTTGCCTGCGCCACTGGAGGTGCCCAGCACCATGATGCAACGCGCCGTCACGCCAAGCCCTTGGGCAAAACCACCCACTGGTCTTGCAGCGGCAGGATACGTATGCGCTGTTCAAAAACCTCCTCAATGGCGCGGTGGGTTTGTGCCTCACTGGCCGCCCCTTGGTGCACCACCTGTCCGTCTTGCATGACCACAATATGGTCTGCATGCAGGGCCATGCCAATTTCGTGCAACACGCTCAGCACGGTAGTGCCCTGCGCACGCAAGCACTGCACTTGTTCCAGCCAGTCCACCTGATGCGGAGGGTCGAGGTTGGCCAAGGGTTCGTCCATCAGCATCAAAGGCGCGTTGCCGGCCATGGCCCGTGCAAGCAAGACGCGCTGGCGCTCCCCGCCCGAGAGTTCTCCCAGACTGCGCTCGCGCCAGGTCCAGGCCTGCGTGGCCTCCAGCGCTGCCTTCACCATGGCGTGGTCGTGAGCATTGGGTGTTGCCAACCAGTCCTGGTGCGGCAGACGCCCGAGCATGACCACATCGCGCACACGCAAATCCAGCATGGCCAACTCGCCCTGCCCTAACCAGGACAGCTGGCGGGCACGTTCACGTCGCTCAAGGTTCGAAAGGTCACGTCCCTGCCATTGAATGCGCCCTTGTGCGGGCAACAATCCTGCCAGCGCCTTGAGCAGGGTGGACTTGCCTGCGCCATTGGGGCCGATCACGCACGTCCAGGCCCCGGCCATGACGGTCAAGTCAATGCCGCGCAACACTTCACGCCCGGCCAGGTGTACGTGCAAGGCTTGCGTTTGCATGGCCCAAGTTGACTGGCTCATGACAGCCCCCTTGTGGCCACACGCATGCGCCAAAGCAGATAGCCGCCCCCTAGAACCGCTGTAAACACACCCACCGGTAACTCCTGCGCTGGCAGCACCGTTCGTGCCAACAGGTCAGCCCCCAGCAACAGCACCCCCCCCATCAGCGAGGACAAGAGCAAGAGCCCGGCATGGGTGGTGTGCACACGCGAACGCACCGCATGTGGCGCGGCCAGACCGACAAACGCGATCAAGCCAGTTTGTGCCACGGCAGCCCCCGTGGCCAAGGACAAGGTCGCAATCAAACCCACACGCGCCAGCCCCAAGGGCATGCCCAGGCTTTGTGCGGTCGCCTCGCCCAGGGTCAAAGCATCCAACACGCGCGCAAAGGTCAAAGCCAAAACCACACACATCAACCAAGCCACAGCCATGGTGTTTGCGCCGCTCCAACCCACAAAAGCGGTGGAACCTAGCAGGAAACCCTGCATGGCCAACAAAATTTCGGGTTGCAGCATGGAAGCCAAAGAGGTGATCGCGCCCAGAACGACCCCGACCACCACACCTGCTAACAACAAGCGCAAGGTCTGGTGGACACCACGGGCCAAAGCCAGCGTCAGCAACACCGCCAGCACAGCGCCCACAAAAGCTGCCCCGGTCATGCCCACGCGCGTGGCCCAGCTGGTCGCGGTGAGCGAACCACCCCAGGCGCCCATGTACACGCTCACGCCCAGCGAGGCGCCCGACGCACTGCCCAGCAAATACGGGTCTGCCAAAGGATTCCGAAACAGCCCTTGCGCGACAGCACCGGCCAGGCCCAACAAGGCCCCAGCAAGCCAGGCGCCGAGGCTGCGAGGCAGACGGATGTCCCACACAATCTGGCTTTGCACCGCGTCGCCCAAGCCACGCATCTGCAAGGGCCACTCCCATCCTTGGCTGCCTGCAGCCACGCTGAGCAGCAACAGCCCCGCTGACAGGACCAGCAAAAACAACGACCAAGGTGCAGTGGAATGACGCATCAACGCTCCTTACGCGGCTGGTAGCCAGCGCGGTTCAGGCAATCGACCATCAAACGTGCGCCTTCAGCCATGCGCGGGCCGGCGCGCACCAGAATGTCGGCTTGTGCTTGCGGGAACACGCACAAGCGGTCTTCACGCAAGGCTTTGAGCTGCGGCCAGGCTGGTCGCATGAGCATGCTTTGGCGCGAGCTGTCGCCGGCAATGATGACGTCGGGCTGAGCCCGCACCACGAACTCCGGATTCACTTTAGGAAACGGCCCCATGCTGGCGGACAAGATGTTGGCCACCCCCATGCGCTGCAGGTTTTCGCCAATGAAGGATGATTCGCTGGCACCGTAAGGCGCCGGGCTGACCTCGACATACACACGCTGAGCACGTGCCTGCGGTGTCAACTGCTGCACCGCTTGATCGACCTGCTGCTGAATGTCTTGCCATGTTTGCTGGGCAGCAGCCTGCGGCAAACCCAAGGCTGTAGCGACAGTCATCATCACGCGCTGCGCATCCGCTCGCGTACGGGGCTCCAGCCGCAACACTGTGATGCCCAAACTTTGCAAGCGGTCCGCGCCTCGAGTGGAGCCGGCCATGAGCACCAGATCCGGACGCTGGGCCACCACAGCCTCGATGCTCGGGTCAATGCCGCCCCCCAGCTTGGGCAAAGCCTGCACAGACGCTGGCCAGTTGCTGTAGCGGTCCACGCCCACCAAGCGGTCACACGCGCCCAGGGCGCATACCGTCTCCGTCAAAGAGGGCAAAAGGCTGACCACACGGCGCACCTGCGCCTTGACCTGCACCGCTTGCTGCGCATCGTCCAGTACGGTGATGGCTTGCACGGGACTGCTCCCGATAGTCGCCAGCATCACCATCAGCAGCCAACGCTTAAGCATGGGCTTGCTCCCACGCCTGAAAAATCTGATGCAGCTGCCGGACCCCGTCGGTCAGTGCAGCTGGGCCGGGCTGCAGGATGTCTGCGGATTTGATTTCGAACACCTGCCCCGTTTTGACGGCGGGCACGTTTTGCCAACCTTGGCGCTGTTGCACGGATTCGGGGCGAAACTTCTTGCCGCACAAGGAGCCAATGATGATGTCCGGGGCGCGATCAATGATGTGCTGCGGATCCGCAATGATGCGGTCTTTGCCCAAAGACTGCACGGCCAGCTCCGGGAAAATATCTTCTCCGCCAGCGAGGTGGATAAGCTCAGACACCCAGCGGATGCCGCTGATGTGTGGGCCATCCCACTCCTCAAAGTAAACACGCGGACGGCGCTTGAATTGCATCGCACGCTCGCGGATGGCATCAAGCTCGGCTTGCATCTGCGCCAGACGCTCTCGCGCCTGGTCAGCCTGCCCCACCATGGCGCCTACCTGGTAGAGAACAGAAAAGATCTCTGCCACACTGCGTTGGTTAAACACCGTCACCTGCACGCCCGCCTTGATGAGCGCAGCCGCAATGTCCGCCTGCAAATCAGAAAAGCCGAACACGCAGTCCGGCTGCAAGGCCAGGATCTTGTCGATCTTGGCACTTAAAAAAGCGCTGACCTTGGGCTTTTCTTCCCGGGCACGGCGCGGCCGCACCGTGTAGCCCGAGATGCCCACAATCCGATGCTCCTGCCCCAACGCATACAACCACTCCGTCGTTTCCTCGGTGAGGCAGACGATGCGTTGGGGGCCAGGAGCAATCGAGTTCATCACTTTGGACTGTACTGCAGCGTCAAGAACAAACCACGGCCGGGGGTGTTGTAGCCCCCCGCCAAAGCGTAATGACGATCAAAGGCATTCTCGAGCTTGAGACGACCTATCCAATTTGTATCAATCTTGCGATTTATATAAAACGCAACCGTGGAATAACCAGCCAACATGGGCGACTGCGCCATATTGAAGTCTGCCCGCTCGCCTGACGCAAAGACTTTGACACCTACTTCGTGTGCATGGATCCAACGAGAAACGTCAATCGATCCATATTGCTTTGCCCGACGACCTGGCAAGTAGTTGTCCGTCACATTCCAAGGGTCTTGCAACACCAAAGAACCTTTAAACGTATTGCCCAGGAACTGAGAACGTGCGGTCAATTCAAAGCCTTTGTTTCGAATCTCTCCCACGTTAGCATTCGTCCAGTTTGAATCGTAGCCAATCGCATCGTTTGTGCGAGTTTGGAAGTAAACCAGTCGCATCAACGCATCCGCCTTCGAATACACCAATCCAACCTCTTCTGATCGGTGCGTTTCTGGTTTCAAGTTGGCATTCCCACCCCATCCATAAAGTTCTGCGGCCGAAGGTGCACGGAAACCTGTAGATATCGTTGAAGTAACACGCCATTGATCGTTGATTTGATAGCCCGCCCCCAAGAGGTAGTTGTTTGACGAATACGACTTGTTGGTTGAAACGCCCGATGCCACGCGATCCAAAGTCAATGCATCATGACGCGCATTGCCTTGGAACGACCACTTACCCTCCTTGGCCAAAACTCCTGCGTAATAACCCGTCAGATTTCGAGTCATGTCATAGGAACTGCTTTGCGTGAATTTTTCTTTGGCTGCGTCAACGCCAAAACTCAAGCTGGTAGAAGAAAGCAATTCATAAGCATTGGACCACCGCATCGCATCCTGATGACCATCGTAATAACCCGTCGATCCCACCGTGCCGTTCTTAATGGTTTCATAAGAGTAGTTGGCTGACGTCAGATCGATATTGGTTAACCACTGCTCGGTCACACTCTTTTTGAGATAGCCGCCCACTGAATCTGTTTTGATTTTGAATTGATGTACATCAGTGCTCACGTCCGGTGAGCTTGAGTTGTCGTAGTCTGTCCAGGACTCTTTCATATTGGCGCGAACACCTACTTTCAAGGTGTTGTCAACTTTTTGCTCTGCTTTTGCAGCGGCAAATCGGTTGCGATACCCGTCACGGTCTGGGTTAACACGTGTGCGCCCCGTCGGATCCATAGCTGAAAAACCTGCCGTTCCCGAATAGCCCGCATTCAAATCAAAACTTGTGTCTTGCACACGGCCAGCGTACCCCACATCAAGCCCTTCCGTCTTGTAGGAACCAGCGTGTGCAGCGCCATACGCATGGGGCGCGTCTTTGCCGGCACGCCTGATGATGTTAATAACCCCACCAATCGCTGACTCACCATAAAGTGCCCCAGCATTGCCACGCAAGACTTCGATACGTTCAACTTGTGCAAGAGGCACATCTGTCACGGTCAAGCTGGCGTTTCCATCAATCTGGGAGCGAACCCCATCGATCAACACCACGACGTTTTTGCTTTCTTGACCACGCAAAAAGAAGGATGTCGTGGTGCCTGGTCCACCGCTACGGCCATATTCAAAACCCGCCTCACCTTGCAACAAGTCGGCCAGAGTAACCGCCTGAGACTTATCAATATCAGCGCGCGTGATGACCGACACAGAAGACAGCACCTCAGACAATGGTTGCTCCATACGCGAAGCAGACACCACCACAGGATTGATTTCAATGTCTTGCGCCTGCACAGAAGCAGCAACAGCCATAAACAAGGCAGACAGCACAGGCACAAAGCGCTGCGCACGAAGGGAACGGTTTTTCATAAGAAACAAACAAGTCGAACGCCCTCACCGCCTTCCCCGACAGTGCATGGGCTTTACGGCACACCCGCAGGTGCGCCACCTTGTTGGCCGGTATCCGGGCTGGCAGATGCGACCTTCATCGCCTTCCCGGCAACCTGTTTCAGGGCGGCCAGTGGCTTGTGAGATGAAAGCGGAGCCTGCTTGCGCAGGGCTCGTCTGCTTACCGTTGCGGGGGCAGCACAGGTTAGGTACGCTTGTGGGGGCGCGCCCTCCTGTTTCCCGTTGAACTGCGCGCCGTGAACCGGCTGCGCGAGCACCAACGGGGCTTATTTTAAGGGCTTGGCTGTCGCCTACCCTACAATGCGGAAACACAACACCTTGCCCGCCATGTCCAGCCCAGACTTGATTGACCAAATTGCCGAACGCGTCGAGCGTTTGCTGGTTCGCCACGAAGAGTTGCAGCGCACCAATGCATTGCTTGCCGAACAAGTGCAAGCCTTGACGCAAGAGCGTGATTCGCTCAAGTCACGCCTGAATGCTGCGCGAGCACGCGTGGATGCCCTGATTGATCGCCTGCCAGGCGCGGCCGCAGAGGAGCAGTCATGAGTGCCAAACAAGTCGAAGTGCAAATCATGGGCCAAAGTTACCTGCTGGGTTGCCCGGAGGATGGCGAGTCTCAGCTGCGCGCCGCAGTGGGCCGCGTGGACACGGCCATGTGCAAGATTAGAGATGCCGGCAAGATCAAGGCCCGCGATCGCATTGCTGTGCTAGCCGCCCTGAATCTGGCGTTCGAGCAAAACACTCCCGCGGCTGCCCCTGTGTCAAGCAGCAACGCCGAGCTTTCCCAAGAGGGCTCTGCGCGCCTGGTGTCGCTGCTTCACCGCCTGGACCAGACGCTCAACCAGGATGGCCAGTTGATCTGAAAAGCCGCCGGCGCCTTACAATGCAAGCGTCTGCAGTGCGCGCCGGGCTTTATATTTCCTTGAACCAATGCTCATTGAGCTCGGGCTTGGTACATTGTCTCTCCAGCGTGATCGTCTCGCGTCAGATGAACCCAAGGTGAGTCTGCCCTCGCCCACCTGAACCCCCGGTTCAGGATGACGGCCCGGCGGCACTTGCAGACACCTTTCTTTCCCCTGTTTTGGTGCTTTTGTCATGATCGATATTGCCCTGGTCCTGGAATTGGCCGCTTTGGGTTTGTGCGGTGGCTTTCTGGCTGGATTGCTGGGCATTGGCGGTGGCATGATTCTGGTGCCCTTCATCACCTACATGCTCACCCAACGCGGTGTCAGCCCGGACCTGTCGGTCAAGATGGCCATTGCCACTTCCATGGCCACCATCATCTTCACTTCCATTTCCAGCGTGCGCGCCCACCACAAAAAGGGCGCGGTACGTTGGGACCTGGTCAAAGGTCTGGCTCCGGGCATCGTGCTGGGCAGCATGGTCGGTAGCCTGGGTATTTTTGCCCTCATCAAAGGCAGCTCGCTGGCTCTGTTGTTTGCCGCTTTTGTGGGCTTTTCTGCCACGCAGATGTTTCTGGACAAGAAACCAGCAGCCGCACGGCAGATGCCGGGTTTTGCCGGACAAGTTGGCGCTGGTGGTGCGATTGGTCTGATTTCCGGCCTGGTCGGTGCAGGCGGCGGGTTTATCAGCGTTCCTTTCATGGCCTGGTGCAATGTGGCCATTCACAACGCCGTAGCCACAAGCGCAGCACTGGGCTTTCCGATTGCACTGGCTAATGTTTCGGGTTACCTGATGGCGAGCGTAGGCATAGATGGGCTTCCACCCTACTCTTTTGGCTACCTGTGGCTGCCCGCTTTGGGTGTGATTGCCTCTTGCAGTGTGCTGATGGCCCCAGTGGGCGCCTCAGCCGCCCACAAATTGCCGGTCAAAAAGCTCAAACGCGTGTTTGCTGCCCTGTTGTACACGCTGGCGTTTTACATGCTCTACAAAGGCCTGAGCCACTGAACCCTCAAACTGGGGTGACGCACCAAGGGGCCTGGTCATGCACCAGTCCCATCCATAAGGCCCAGGCCGACAAGCCCGCCAGTGCCAGACCCGCAAGGCGCATGCCCCAGCGACCATCCCCCAGGTTACCCAGCTTGAGCAGCAACCAAGGGCCAGCCCACAAGCTGACGCTGGACCCCAAAGCAAACAGCGCCATCACCGCAGCACCGCTCCAGACGTCATTGGACAAGGCGGCTACCATCAAAGCCGAGTACAGCAAACCACACGGCATCAATGCCCAAAGCACGCCCACCACGGCAGGCGCAGCCATTCCCCAACGCTGATTGAATGCCCGAACCTTGGCCCACAAGCGGCTGGCCGCCGTATCCAGCCACAGCGGTTGCCGAGCCTGCACCAATAGCAAAAGTCCCATTAAAAACGCTGCGACATGCACCATCGTCCAGACCGGGCGTAGCGCAGCAGACTGGGTGGTCAACCAGCCCAAGCCCTGAACAGTCGCAGCCGCCAGCCCGCCCAGCGCGCTGTAGCCCAGCAAGCGCCCCAATTGAAAAGACCACAGTGCCTGTGTCCGCCGTTCACCGGCCGCCTGACCCAAGCCCGCGCAAGCGGCTCCGCACATGGCAATACAGTGCGGCCCACCGGCTAGTCCCATCACCAAAGCCGTGATGGCCAAAGAACTTTGCATGAATATCCCTCCAGCCCCTTACCTAAAGGGCTGCTGGCGCAAGCTTAGATGATCTTGGAAAAACGTGTCCGGTTGCGGTCGGCCTGCAGGTAACGGTCAAACACCATGGCCACACCGCGCACAAAGAACCAGCCCATAGGGGTCACCTGAATGCCCTGGTCTGTCACCTCCACCAAACCCTGCTCCTGCATCGCCTGCAGCTGCTCGAGTTCATTGGCGAAATACTGCTTGAAATCGATGAGGCACGAAGCATTGATGGACTCAAACAGCAAGCTGCCTTGACACATGAGCGCCATGATGACGTTACGGCGAATGAGGTCATCACGCGTCAACGCCAACCCACGCACCACAGGCAGATGCCCTTGGTCCAGCCGGTCGCAATACTCGTCCATGGTTTTGGCGTTCTGGCTGTAGGTCGAGCCCACACGGCCGATGGCCGAGACGCCAAGCGCAATCAAATCGCAATCGGGCTGGGTGCTGTAGCCCTGGAAATTGCGGTGCAAACGCCCCTGCCGCTTGGCCACCGCCAACGCATCGTTGGGCAAGGCAAAGTGGTCCATGCCGATGTAAACGTAGCCTGCTTCTTCAAATGCCTCGATCGAGCGAGCCAGCATCGACACCTTGGCGCCGCCAGAAGGCAACTCGGCACTATGAATGCGGCGCTGGGGCTTGAAACGCTCAGGCAGGTGCGCGTAGGCATACAGAGCAATGCGATCCGGACGCAGCGCACTGACTTGCGCCAGCGTGCGATCAAAGGATTCAGGCGTCTGCTGTGGCAGGCCGTAAATCAGGTCCACATTGACGGACTCAAAACCCAGCTTGCGCGAGGCCTCCACCAGCGCAAACACCTGGTCTGCCGGTTGAATGCGGTGCACGGCTTTTTGCACAGCAGGGTCAAAATCCTGAACGCCAAAGCTCAGGCGGTTGAACCCAAGCTCCGCCAGCACGGCCAGGCGTTTTTCATCCACCGTGCGAGGATCCACTTCCACCGAGTACTCGCCGCCGGGCACAAAGTTGAAGTTGCGCTTGAGCATGTGCATCAGCTCGCGCAATTCGTCATCACTCAGGAAAGTTGGCGTGCCCCCACCCAAATGCAACTGACTGACGCTGTGCCCTGGACCCAGGTGGGCCATGTGCAAATCCACCTCGCGCGTCAGGTAGCGCAAATAGGTTTCAGCCCTGTCCTTGTGTTTGGTGATGATCTTGTTGCACGCACAGTAGTAGCACAAGGACTCGCAAAACGGAATGTGCACATACAAAGAAAGCGGCTGCGCACGCGATGCCGCACTGACGTTGCGCTGATCGAGCGCCTGCAAATAATCCGCCTCTGTAAACGCTTCCACAAAACGGTCCGCCGTCGGGTAAGAGGTGTAGCGCGGCCCCGGCACATCAAAGCGGGTGAGCAATTCGGAGGTGATGGCACTCATGGTTGTGCAACGGTCTGAGCAAAATGGAAGTTGTAATGTGACCTCAGAATGACTTCTCGGCCTTGATGCACATCAACTTTATGGCCGACACAGCCACCAAAATGCACAATAAAGGGCTACGCCTGATGCAAGCGGCCAAAACGTATTAAGCTTGGGACTTGATCTGGGGCAAATAGCACCTTCACTTTCCATGGATAAACAAAGCATCAAAGTCGCCTGCTCCAACTGCAACTTGCGTGAGTTGTGCATGCCTGTTGGCCTGACCGATCAGGACCTGACCAAGCTTGACGAACTGGTAGCCACACGTCGCAAGGTCAAGCGAGGCGATACGCTGTTCAACAATGGTGACAAATTCACCTCGCTGTTTGCCATCCGTACAGGTTTTTTCAAGACCGCCCTGGCCACAGAGGACGGGCGCGATCAGGTGACCGGCTTCCAGATGGCTGGCGAAATCATTGGCCTCGACGGCATCGTGCACGACCGCCATACCTGCGACGCCATTGCTCTGGAAGATGCCGAGGTCTGCGTGATGCCCTTCGATCGCATCGAAGAGCTCTCGCGTGAAGTCACTGCCCTGCAAAGCCATGTACACAAGATCATGAGCCGCGAGATTGTGCGTGAGCACGGCGTGATGCTTTTGCTGGGCAGCATGCGCGCCGAGGAGCGCGTGGCCGCCTTCCTGCTCAACCTCGTGCAACGTCTGCATGCACGCGGTTTTTCACAATCGGAACTGGTGCTGCGCATGACCCGTGAGGAAATCGGCAGTTACCTTGGTCTCAAGCTGGAAACTGTCAGCCGCACCTTCTCCAAATTTGTGGAAGAAGGAATTGTGGAGGTCAAGCAGCGCCATGTCCGAATACTGAACACGCAGGCTCTCCAAAATCTGGTCAACAACCAGTCCTCTTGCTCGAACTGCTGAGTATCTGAAGCTTGCAAAAAAAAGAGCCCCGATTGGGGCTCTTTTTTTAGCGACAGCAGGCTGTTTTGGCGCAGTCCGCCGGTCGCTCGTTTTGAGGGACCGGACAACGGTTGACCTCAAAAGGCGACATGCTGAGCATGGTGGTCAGGGCGCTGGACAAAATGGTCAAGCCCCAGAACAGGAAAAAACCGATGGTGTAGACCGCCTCGCGGGAGACGGCCAAAGGATGCCCGAACCAGGACAGATCCTGCGGATCCACCAGGCCAAACACCAGTACTTCCAGCAAACCAGCCACTAAAAAAGCTGGCCAGGCCACCCACATCACACGTTGTCCCAACATAGCTGTCTCCTCATGGTTTCGATTGGACGACGGTACTTTGAATCAATCTTGTTTTTTGTCTTTTGCCTCGGGCATTATGCCTGTGGCCGCATGGTTACGCGCCTGCATGGCGGGCGCTTCGCTGATGCCGCGCGAAGACGGCGCCTCATCCGCTGCCACATAGGCTTGCGTGTTGATCACCGGATCCTGCGCCTTGGCGGCCAGGTAATAGGTGATAAAGCTGGCAATCATCACAAGCACCGGGCCCAGAATCACCAGCCAGACATGTCCGAATTGCCACCAAGGTTTAGTTGTTGCTTGTGTCATGATTTTTCCTCTCACAGTTAGCGCGGCACCAGGAACATGGATTTCTCGCTGAGATGCCCAACTTCCTGTCCTTGCGGATTCAGAGACTGAATTTTGAAATGGATTTCGTGTGTGCCCGCAGGCGCAGCATCGTAAGGCATTTGCAGCCGCACTGTTGCCCAACGGGCTTCGGTGGCAGGCACGTTGACACTTTCTTCAGTCACGATTTGAAGGCCGTTGATGCCCTCGACAGAGAGTTTGAAATCAAGTGCCGTTTCAGCCGCGTTCATGAACTGCAAGCGGTACACATTCTCGACCTTGCCGCCCTGAACGATCCTGGCCAATGCGGCACGGTCTCGAACCACATCAACCTTGAAAGGATCACGCATCAGCAACGATGTGAAAACAGCAATGATGATGAGCCAGAGAATGCCTGTGTACACCAGCACACGCGGACGCATCACGCGACGCAGCGTCTGCTTGCCGTCCCATTTGTTGGCCATGGCGTTTTGGGTAGAGTACTTGACCAGACCACGCGCGTAGCCCATTTTGTCCATGACGGTGTCGCACACATCGGCGCACGCGCCACAGCCAATGCATTCGTACTGCAAGCCCTTGCGAATGTCGATGCCGGTAGGACAGACTTGCACACACAAGCTGCAATCCACACAGGAGCCCAGATTCAATGTAGACAAATCTGCCTTCTTGGAGCGGGCTCCACGGGGCTCACCACGCTCTTCGTCATAGGTCACGATGAGCGTGTCTTTGTCGAACATGGCGCTTTGGAAGCGCGCGTAGGGGCACATGTACTTGCACACCTGCTCGCGCATAAAACCAGCGTTACCGTATGTGGCGAATGCGTAGAACAACACCCAGAAAGTACCCCAGGCACTGACCTGCCCAGCGATGAAATCGCCACCCAACTGCGAGATGGGTGCAAAGTAACCGACAAACGTAAAGCCTGTCCACAGCGAAAAAGCAATCCACGCCAAGTGCTTGCCGCTCTTGCGCAACAGTTTATTCAGGCTGAAAGGGGCGGCATCCAGGCGCATGCGCGCAGAGCGGTCACCCTCAAACTTGTGTTCGAACCACAGAAAAATTTCGGTATACACCGTCTGCGGGCAAGCGAAACCGCACCACAAACGCCCTGCCACTGCCGTAAACAGGAACAGTGAGAGCGCAGAAATAACCAACAGACCCGTCAGGTAAATGAAGTCCTGCGGATACAGAACGATGCCAAAGATATAGAAACGGCGGGCACCCAGATCAAACAACACCGCCTGGCGTTGGCCCCACTCTAACCAGGGCAAGCCATAAAAAATGATCTGCGTCAGGATCACCAACCCCCAACGCCATTTGGCAAACAGGCCCTGGACACTGCGCGGATAGATTTTCTTTTGCGCAACGTACAAAGACACCAGTTGCGTGCTGTCATCCGCAGCCTGTGCTGCACCGTCCGTGGCTTTGCTGTTTGCTTGTGAGTCCAAGTTTTTCTTCCCGACAAAAACAAAAAAAGGGCACCTCGAAAGGTGCCCTCAGAATGTACGCTTATTTGGCTGAAGCGGTCTTGATATTTGACAAGCCCCAGACATAAGCACTGAGCACGTGGATTTGACCCTCGGTCAGCTTGTCTTTCCATGCCGGCATAACGCCGTGCTTGCCATTGTTGATACGTTCAACAATCGCATTTTCGCCGTAGCCATGGAGCCAGACATCATCGGTCAGGTTGGGAGCGCCCATGGCCTGCATGCCTTTGCCGTCCACACCGTGACAGGCAGCGCACGCAGCATACTTGGACTTGCCCAGAGCGGCCTTGAGGGAGTCATTAGGTGCGCCAGATAGGCTCAGCACATAGTGGGCCAGGTTGCGCACATCGTCGGGCGAACCCACGGCGGCAGCCATCGGGGGCATCATGCCCTGACGACCATTGACCAGGGTTTCCTTGATGGCCTCGGGCGCCCCACCCCAGAGCCAGTCGGCATCAGCCAGGTTGGGGAAACCCTTGCTGCCGCGTGCGTCAGAGCCGTGGCACTGTGCACAGTTGTTCATGAACAGGCGGTCACCAATGGCCATGGCTTGAGGATCCTTGGCCACTTCTTCAACGGCCATGCCGGAAAACTTGGCGTAGACCGGGGCCACTTGCTCGTTACCCTTGGCCATCTCGGCATCCCACTGGCCATGCGAAGACCAGCCGAACTTGCCACCGAATGAGCCAGCACCGGGGTACATGGCCAAATACAGCAGGGCAAAGACGATGGTGATCAGGAACAGGCCCACCCACCAGCGCGGCAGAGGGTTGTTCATTTCGCGCAGATCGCCGTCCCAGACGTGACCCGTGGTGTTGTCATTGGCCGTCATGGCCTTGGCCTTGCCCGAGAACCACAGGAGCAGGAGACAGGCGATGATGCTGACCAGGGTGATCCCGGCCACATAGAGAGACCAGAAATTGCTGATGAAGTCACTCATTTTTATTCCTTGAATTCGTGGATAGGAAACCGTGCTCAGTCATCATTGCGCAACAGATGCTGCGCAGCTTCGTCAAACCGGGCCTTGTTGCGGCCAGACCAGGCCCACCAGACAATACCCACAAAGGCAATGAAGGCGAGCACAGTCACGATTGAGCGAGCGGTATTGATGTCCATACGGTTCCCCTGTCACTTCACTTGCGATGGATACCCAAAACCTGCAGGTAAGCGATGACCGCTTCCATTTCGGTTTTGCCCTTGACCTCTTCAGGCGCCTTGGCGATTTCTTCATCGCTGTAAGGTGCACCCAGGGTACGCAGACCCTTCATGTGTGCGCTGATGGTCGAAGCATCTACAGTGTTCTTTTCCAGCCAGGGATAGGCGGGCATGATGGACTCGGGCACCACGTCACGCGGGTTGACCAAGTGAATGCGATGCCACTCGTCGCTGTAGCGGCCACCCACGCGAGCCAGGTCAGGACCGGTACGCTTGGAGCCCCACTGGAAGGGGTGGTCATACACGAACTCACCTGCCAGCGAGTAGGAGCCGTAGCGCAGCGTTTCGGCGCGGAAGGGGCGGATCATCTGCGAATGGCAGTTGTAGCAGCCCTCACGCACATAAACGTCACGACCGGCGACCTGCAGAGCGGTGTAGGGCTTGAGGCCTTCGATCGGCTGTGTGGTGGACTTCTGGAAGAACAGCGGAACGATTTCCACCAGGCCACCGAAAAGCAGCACGATGAAAATCAGCACGATCATCAAAAAGTTGTTGGTTTCCACTTTCTCGTGGGAAAGACCGCCGGATTGATGGTTGTTTGCCATGTTATTTTTCTCCTCAGGCGTGTGCTGTAACAGCAGGAATCTGCACTTCGGTAGCGCGACCCATGGTGGCCGTCTTGAGGACGTTCCACAGCATCAGGCACATGCCGCCCAGGTAGAGCAAACCACCCAGCAGACGCAGGACAAAGAACGGCATGGAGGCTTTCACCGATTCCACAAAGGTGTAGGTGAGTGTGCCGTCAGCGTTGATGGCGCGCCACATCAAACCTTGCATCACACCGGCAATCCACATCGCAGCGATGTACAGGACGATACCGATGGTGGCTGTCCAGAAGTGGATTTCAATGGCCTTGATGCTGTACATCTTCTTCTGGCCAAACAGGCGCGGAATCAGGTAGTACATGGAACCCATGGTCACCAGACCCACCCAACCCAGGGCGCCGGAGTGCACGTGGCCCACGGTCCAGTCGGTGTAGTGGCTCAAGGCGTTGACGGTCTTGATGGACATCATCGGGCCTTCGAAGGTGGACATGCCGTAGAACGACAGGGACACGATCAGGAAGCGCAGGATGGGGTCATCACGCAGTTTGTGCCAGGCACCCGACAGGGTCATGATGCCGTTGATCATGCCGCCCCAGCTGGGAGCCAGCAGAATCAGGGAGAAGACCATTCCAATCGACTGGGTCCAGTCAGGCAAGGCGGTGTAGTGCAGGTGGTGAGGACCGGCCCACATGTAGGTGAAGATCAGGGCCCAGAAGTGCACGATCGACAGGCGATACGAGTACACAGGGCGCTCAGCCTGCTTGGGGATGAAGTAATACATCATGCCCAGGAAGCCAGCCGTCAGGAAGAAACCCACCGCGTTGTGGCCATACCACCACTGCACCATGGCGTCTTGCACACCCGCGTAAGCGGAGTAAGACTTCAGGGCACTCACAGGCAAGGCTGCACTGTTGACCAGGTGCAAAAGCGCCACAGCAATGATGAAGGCACCGTAGAACCAGTTGGCCACGTAGATGTGACGAACCTTGCGGGTACCCACTGTACCGAAGAACACGACAGCAAAAGCCACCCAGACCAAAGTGATCAGGATGTCGATGGGCCATTCGAGTTCGGCGTATTCCTTACCACTGGTGTAACCCAGAGGCAGGGAAATGGCTGCCAACAAAATTACCAACTGCCAACCCCAGAAGGTAAAGGCCGCCAGCTTGTCGCTGAACAGACGCACTTGGCAAGTGCGCTGAACGACGTAGTAGGCAGTGGCGAACAAGCCGCAACCACCAAAAGCGAAGATCACTGCATTGGTATGCAATGGTCGCAGTCGCCCAAACGAGGTCCAGGGAAGGCCCAGGTTCAGCTCCGGAAAGGCCAGCTGCGCCGCGACAATCACGCCGACGAGCATACCGACCACGCCCCACACCACCGTCATGATGGCGAATTGTCTGACAACGGTATCGTTGTAGACAGAGGCTTGCGTGTTGGCAAATTTCATTTTCACCTCGTATTTACACAAATTAACATTGCAAGTGTCAGGGCTTTGGGCGCCCAAACACTTGATGAATATCAATCGTTGCGCAGAATGCGTTCGCCTTCTGCTTCGATATCTTCAAATTGCCCTCTTTGGATGGCCCACCAGAGCCCTCCAAGGATGAAAAACACCAGAACGACTGACAAGGGGATCAGCAAGTAAAGAATATCCATGCTTTTTTCCTTTTATGCGCTTTTCATCATTAAGAATTCTTTTGGGTTCCATTCACGGAAAGCCGCAACGCATTGAGCACCACCACCAAAGAGCTGGTGGCCATACCCAGACCCGCAGCCCAGGCAGGCAACATGCCCAGCAAGGCAAGCGGTACGCAGGCGAAGTTGTACACCAGCGCCCAAACAAGATTCTGACGAACCACCTTCATGGTCATGGTGCTGTGCTGCCAAGTGTGCAGCAGGTCATCCAGCTGCCCCCCCAGCAACACAAAATCGGCTTGCGCCTGCGCCAGTGGCACGGCTTGCCCCAGGGCAAAGGACACATCCGCACCGGAGAGCACGGGCCCATCATTGAGGCCATCGCCCACCATGGCCACACGATGGCCTTGCTTTTGCAAGGCCTGCAGCTCAAGCAATTTGTCCTGTGGTGTGCACAAGCCACGCGCTGAGGAGATACCCAAAGCGCTCGCAACACGTTGCACAGCGGCCACACCATCCCCCGACAAAATGCGCACGTCCAGGCCACGCTGTTGCAAGGACCGGACGATGGAAACAGCCTCCTCGCGCAAAGCCTCGGACAACTCGAAGGTTGCCATCCAGCCTTGAGCATCCGACAGACTGACCTGCAACTGGTCTGTGCTCAAGGCAGGTGCCCCACAAAATGCAGCCGAGCCCAAGCGCAAATCCAGGGTTTCGCCTTGCAGCTTCAATTGGCCTTGCAACCCCTGCCCCGACTTTTCCTCAAAACCTTGAATCTCCAGCGGCACATCCTGCAACGGCAAGCTTTGGCGCGCATATGCCGACAGCGCACGCGAAACCGGATGAATGGACAACCTTGCCAGCGCCGATGCCAGCAACAAGGCCCGCTCAGACGCCACACCTTCGCGTACATGGATAGCCGCCACGGTGAAGTCGTCGCGCGTCAAGGTGCCTGTCTTGTCGAAAATAACAGTATCGACCTCCGTCAAGCGCTGCATTGCACTCAGGCGGCGCACCAAAACACCTCCCCGAGCCAAAGCGCCGGCAGCAGCGAGCATGGCGGCCGGCGTGGCCAGCGAGAGCGCGCACGGACAGGTCACCACCAAAACCGAGACCGCCACCATGACCGCATGGGCAGGGCTGTATTGCCACCCGTACCAGGCCGCACCGCTGGCTGCAATCAACACCCCCCACAAGAATGGCTTCGCCCATCGATCAGCCAGCTCTGCCACCTGTGGCTTGGTGACCGAAGCCGACTCCATGAGGTTCACGATTTGCGCAAAACGTGTGGCCGCGCCGACTTGCGTGATGCGCACCAGCACGCGACCAGACAGGTTGTGGCTGCCTGCGATGACCGGATCACCCACTCGGCGACTCAAGGGGCGCGACTCGCCGGTCAGCAAGGCTTCATCCACCTCAGAATGCCCTTCCACCATCACACCATCGCCCGCAAAAGCCTGCCCTGGCAAGACCTCGATCACATCGCCAACAGTCAATTTGCGAATGGAAACCCGTTCCCACTGATCGCCCGCCTGACGAACCACCTGGTCCGGCAAACGGTTCATGACCGCTTCCAGCGCACCTGCGGTTTTGTCGCGCATGCGCAGCTCCAACCAACGCCCGGTCAGCAGGAAAAACACAAACATGGTCAACGAATCAAAGTACACCTCGGCACCGAACAGCCCCTCGGGGTTGAACGTCCCCAGAGAGCTGACCACAAAGGTGATCAACATGCCCAGGGCAACCGGCAAATCCATGCTGATCTGCCGCTGCTTCAGGTCGCGCCAGGCGTTCACAAAAAATGGCTTACAGGAAAACAGCATGACCGGCAGAGACAAGACCCATGACGCCCAGCGCAGCAATCCCATCAAATTCGGCGCAATTTCGCCCGGTGCCGTCACATAGCTGGGCGTGGCATACATCATGACCTGCATCATGCATAGCCCCGCCACCGACACGCGCCACACCATCTGTCGGGCCTCATGGCGGCGGCGTTCGTGGGCATGCGCGTCGTTGGCGGGCAAAGCGCGGTAGCCCACCTTGGCCGCAGCAGCCATCCAGTCAGAAGGCCGGGTGACGCCCTCCTTCCAGGTGATTTTTCCTCGGTGGCTGGCAGCACTCACCTGCACTTCCTGCACACCAGGAATGGTTTTGAGTGCATCTTCGATGGTGATGGCGCAGGCCGCACAGTGCATGCCTTCAAACACCACGCTGGACGACCAGCAGTCCGCCTTGCCGGGTGTCGCCTGGCTGAATATTTGCCACTCCTGTGGCTCGTCCAGCAATTGCCAGGCCTGCCGGTCTTCTTCGGCCACAGCCAAGGGTGCTCCCGTGATGGAGCCGGTGATATCTGTCATGCTCGTTACCTTAGTGGCATCGCGCTGGCAAAAGCTTGATGCACATCAAGACAGCATAGCGCGTGAGCGCCTAATCTGACATCATTCATCCACAACTTCATAGGAGATTGCCATGTACCAACGCATTCTGGTCGCCACCGACGGCTCCACCCTGTCCAAAAAAGCTGTTGCCAGCGCCATTTCGCTGGCGGCTACGTGCGGCGCAACTCTGGTTGCGGTCAAGGTGGTACCACGCTATCCGCAAGCCTACTTTGAAGGCGGCATCCCTTTGAGCAACGATGAAATCGCCAAAGTCGAGCAACAGTGGGCAGATGCAGCCCAAACGAATCTGGAAGCAGTGGCCAAATCTGCAAGTGCGAAAGGCGTCACGGTCAAGTCCGTGGTGGTGAAGTCCGATGTGGTGTCGGACGCTCTGATCGCGACTGCCAAGAAGCAAAAGGCCGATCTGATCGTCATGGCTTCGCATGGCCGCAAAGGCATCAAACGCCTGCTGCTGGGCAGCGAGACCCAGCAGGTGCTGACGCACTCGCATATTCCTGTGCTGGTCCTGCGCTAAGTCTGGCGCGCTCGCCGCTCACACAAAACGTGGCGGGCGTTTTTCCAGAAAGGCCATGATGCCTTCGCGGTGCTCATCGTGTGCTGCGTAGTCGTAGGCCTGAGCCAACACCGCCTCACTCAAACCCTGCGTAGCCAAGGCTCGCAGGGTTTGTTTGTTCAGGCGTGCAGAAAGTGTGGACAAACCAAGCACTTGCTGCACCATTTTTTCTACAGCCTCTGAACACGCCTGTGGCGCTACCACTTCACACAGGTAGCCGTTGCCAAGCAGCTGTTCAGCTTTGAAAATTTTCGCCCCAAGCAACATGGCGCGAGCAAAGCCATCGCCAAGAGCGCCAGCCACCAACAAGGCTTCGCGAGGTGCCATGGGAAAGCCCAGCTTGCCAATGGGTGCGCCGAAACGAGCGTCCTGCGTCGTAATGCGTAAATCGCAGCAACTGGCCATCTCGACCCCGGCGCCCATGCAGTTGCCACGGATGGCAGCGATCACGGGCACATCGCAATCCAGAATGGCCTGCAAACCACCCCAGACCTCGTCCTCATGAAAGACGCGCAGTTGTTCGGAGTCGTGTCGGAAGGCTGGGTACTCGGAAATATCCCCACCCGCACAAAAGTGTTCGCCCTGCCCTTGCAGCACCACACAGCGCACTTGAGCATCAGCACACAGTTCGGTGAACACGCGCTTGAGGTCACGCCACATCTGGCGCGTCATGGCGTTAAAGCGCGCCGGACGGTCAATGACCACCCGGGCCACTGCACCTTCCAGTGACCAGTGCACCGAAGACTGCTCAGACATAGCGAGCCTGGCCAGAGCGTCCTGCCCACCACCACAGCAGCACGCCACCGAGCATCATGGGTACGCACAACCATTGGCCCATGCTCAACCCCATCGAGAGCAGGCCCAAATATGAATCCGGCTCCCGGAAGTACTCAGCCACAAAGCGCAGCAATCCATAGCCTCCGAGAAACACAGCCGAAACCCGCCCGATTTCACGCGGCTTGCGGGCATAAAACCACAAGACCACGAACAGCAAACACCCTTCCAGCAGGAATTGGTAAATCTGAGATGGGTGGCGCGGTACCTCGCCTGCCCCCCGAAACACCATGGCCCACGGCAGGTCTGCCGGAGCTGCGCGCCCCCAGAGTTCACCGTTGATGAAATTGCCCACGCGGCCTGCGGCAAGACCCGTGGGCACGCAAGGCGCCACAAAATCCATCACCTGCAAAAACGGGCGCTGGCGGCTGCGGGCAAACCACACCATGGACGCGATCACGCCCAGCATGCCGCCATGAAAACTCATGCCCCCTTGCCAGACTGCAAACACCTCCAGGGGATGACTGGCGTAGTAGTCAGGCTTGTAGAACAGACAGTAGCCAATGCGTCCGCCCAGAATGACGCCCATGACGCCCAGAAAAAGGATGTCTTCCACATCCTGAGGTTTCCAGGCCGGCAGGTTCACAAAAGGCTGGTGCTTCAAGCGACGACGCGCCAGCAGCACAAACAGGGCAAACGCAGCCAGATACGTCAAGCCATACCAGTGCACCGAAATCGGGCCTAACTGCAGCGCAACGGGGTCAAATTGGGGTTGGATCAACATGCCATTACAAGAAAAAAGGCCCCTCTCGGGGCCCGTAAATCAGAGCCTTAGCCTTCCAGACGCGAAAGATCGCGCACGGCACCCTTGTCCGCCGAGGTGGCCAGTAAAGCGTAGGCCTTGAGCGCAGCCGACACCTTGCGTGGGCGGGGCTGCGCAGGCTTCCAGCCCAGCTTGTCCTGCTCGACGCGGCGCTTGGCAAGCTCTTCATCGCTCACCAGCACGTTGATGCTGCGGTTCGGAATGTCGATGCGGATGCGGTCACCGTTGCGCACCAGGCCAATATTGCCGCCCGCTGCCGCCTCGGGCGAGCAGTGGCCAATCGACAGACCCGAGGTACCGCCCGAGAAACGACCATCGGTCAGCAAGGCGCAGGCTTTGCCCAGGCCCTTGGACTTGATGTAGCTCGTCGGGTACAGCATTTCCTGCATGCCGGGGCCGCCCTTGGGGCCTTCGTAACGCACGACCACGATGTCGCCCGCCTTGACCTTGTCGCCCAGGATGTTTTCGACGGCTTCGTCCTGCGACTCGACCACATGGGCCGGACCTTCGAACACCAGCAGGCTGTCGTCCACACCGGCGGTCTTGACCACACAGCCGTCCAGCGCGATGTTGCCACGCAACACCGCCAGACCGCCTTCCTTGTTGAAGGCGTGCTCGATGGAGCGGATGCAGCCTTCAGCGCGGTCCGTGTCCAGGCTCGGCCAGCGGGTGTTCTGGCTGAAGGCCACTTGCGTCGGAATGCCTGCGGGGCCTGCCATGTAGAAGTGCTTGACTTCATCCGATGGGTTGCGTGCGATGTCCCACTTGTCCAGCGCCTCCTTCATCGTTTTGGCGTGCACAGTGGGCACATCGGTGTGCAAGCGGCCAGCGCGGTCCAACTCGCCCAGGATGCCCATGATGCCGCCAGCACGATGGACGTCTTCGATGTGGTACTTGTTGGTGTTGGGTGCGACCTTGCACAACTGCGGCACGATTTTCGACATGCGGTCGATGTCGGCCATGGTGAAGTCGATCTCGGCTTCCTGCGCAATGGCCAGCAGGTGCAGGATGGTGTTAGTCGAGCCGCCCATGGCGATGTCCAACGCAATCGCGTTTTCAAAAGCCTTGAAACCCATCGAACGGGGCAGCAAGCTCTCGTCGCCCTGCTCGTAGTAGCGCTTGGCCATGTCCACAATCGTGCGACCGGCTTGCTTGAACAGCTGCTCTCGGTCGGCGTGCGTGGCAACCACGGTACCGTTGCCAGGCAAGGCCAGGCCCAGCGCTTCAGCCAGGCAGTTCATCGAGTTGGCAGTGAACATGCCCGAGCACGAACCGCAGGTCGGGCAAGCTGAACGCTCGACCTCGGCCAGATCGGCATCGCTCACCTTGGCGTCAGCGGCCATCACCATGGCGTCGATCAGGTCGAGCTTCTTGATTTCAATCGTCTTGGTCTCGGGGTTAGCCAGGCGCACCTTGCCCGCCTCCATGGGGCCACCGGACACAAAGATCACGGGAATGTTCAGCCGCATGGCAGCCATCAACATGCCGGGGGTGATCTTGTCGCAGTTGGAGATGCACACGATGGCGTCGGCGCAGTGGGCGTTGACCATGTACTCGACCGAGTCGGCAATGATGTCGCGGCTGGGCAGCGAATACAGCATGCCGTCGTGGCCCATGGCGATGCCGTCGTCCACGGCAATCGTGTTGAACTCCTTGGCCACACCACCTGCGGCTTCGATCTCGCGGGCCACCAGCTGGCCCAGATCCTTAAGGTGCACATGGCCGGGCACAAACTGCGTAAACGAGTTGGCGATGGCGATGATCGGCTTGCTGAAGTCATCGTCCTTCATGCCGGTGGCGCGCCACAGGGAACGGGCACCCGCCATGTTGCGGCCAGCGGTAGAGGTTTTAGAACGGTAAGCGGGCATGTGTGAGCTCCACGAAAGTCTTGAGGCAATGGTTGTCTATTATTCCAGACACCCGGACAACAAAAAGCCCGCACGTGGCGGGCCTGGCGCAAAAGTAAGGGCTGAAAAGCCGATTTACAGACCAACGGCGGCAATACCAGCCTTGGCGATTTGCGCATCTTCATTGGATTTGACGCCACTGACGCCCACAGCGCCCAGGCACTCGCCATCCTTCATGATTGGCACACCACCTTCAAGCATGCCGGCAATCGCTGGCGCCGACAGGAAGGAGGTGCGACCACCGTTGATCACGTCTTCATACACCTTGCTCTCACGGCGACCGAGGGCCGCAGTGTGCGCTTTGGCGGGTGCGATGTGCGAAGAAATAGCGGGTGCGCCATCCAGGCGCTGGAAATGCAGCAGGTGACCACCAGCATCGACCACGGCAATGCTCACAGCCCAGTTGTTGCGCAGGGCTTCGGCTTCTGCAGCAGCGGCAATCGCTTTGACATCAGACAGTTCGAGAACGGATTGGGTTTTCATGTGAATTCAGAGGTTGGCAAACAAGCGCCCAAGCATACACGGGCTGTACCGCTGGATTGCCCCACTTGAGCGCAAAACTGAATCACCCAATAGCCTTATGTGATTTCGGTATTAACACCCTCAGGTGCAGACGTCTAGAATGAAACCTGTTTTCTAACAAGGAGTTGATCCGCATGAGCCGAATCACTACATCTTCCCCTTGGGGGCACAGTACAAGCGCAGCCTCGCGCAATCAGGTGCTGCGCAACACCTATTGGCTTTTGGCCCTGAGCCTGCTGCCTACGGTCGCCGGTGCATGGCTGGGCCTGGCCACTGGCATGACACAGGCTTTGACCGGTGGTGTGGGCCTGATCGTTTTCCTGGGCGGCGCCTTTGGCTTCATGTACGCCATTGAGCGAACCAAGGACTCTGCCAAGGGTGTGGCCGTCTTGCTGGCTTTCACCTTCTTCATGGGCCTGATGCTCTCGCGCATGCTGGCCATGGTGCTGGGCTTCAAAAACGGCTCCGAGCTGATCATGACGGCTTTCGCAGGCACCGCAGGCGTGTTTTTCGTGATGGCCACATTGGCTAGCACCATCAAACGCGATCTTTCCGGCATGGGCAAGTGGCTGTTTGTTGGCGCCATGGTCTTGATGGTGGGCAGCATCATCAATGTGTTTGTGGGCTCCAGTGTGGGCATGATGGCGATCTCGACCCTGGCCATCGGCATTTTCAGCGCCTACATGCTGTTCGACCTCAAGCAAATCGTGGATGGCGGCGAAACCAACTACATCAGCGCTACCCTGGCCTTGTATCTGGACGTGTTCAACGTGTTCCAGAGCCTGCTGGCCCTGCTGGGCAGCATGGGCGGCGAGCGCGAATAAGCGTTCCTGCCTTCAGACAAAAGGGCTCCCGGGGGAGCCCTTTTTTTATGACCGTGAACCAGCGTCAAGCCAGTTCAAAAACGGCCATGCTTTCGACGTGTGCCGTATGGGCAAACATATTGACCACACCCGCCGACACGCAGCGGTAACCCGCCTGGTGCAGCAGCAGGCCGGCATCGCGCGCCAGCGTGGCCGGGTTGCAACTCACATAAACAATGCGCTGGGGGGGTGTCCAACCGTTGCGTAATTCAGGCTGCAGATGCAGCTCGGCCAAGGCCTTGGCCAGCGCGAATGCTCCCTCGCGCGGCGGATCTACCAGCCACTTGTCCGCCACACCATCGGCCACCAGCATTTGTGGCGTCATCTCGAACAGGTTGCGGGCCACAAAGGTGGTGGGCGCCAAGGGCTGGTAACGCCCAGCCTGGTTGAACGCGTAGTTCTGGTGTGAACGCTGGACCAGCGCGTCCGAGCCCTCGATGCCCAGCACCTCGCCTGCCTGCGTGGCAATAGGCAAGGTGAAGTTGCCCAAGCCACAAAACCAGTCGATCACGCGGTCGGTTTTTTCGGCCTTGAGCAGACGCAAGGCACGGCTGACCAACACGCGGTTGATGAACGGGTTGACCTGGGTAAAGTCGGTCGGCTTGAAGGGCATGGTGATGCCGAAATCCGGCAGGCCATAGGACAGTTGTTGCCCTTCGTCCAGAAGGTGTACCGTGTCCGGCCCTTTGGGCTGCAGCCACCATTGCACGCCATGCGCGGCGGCAAAGTCACGCAGTTTTTGCTGGTCGGTGTCCGACAGCGGCTCCAGGTGGCGCAGCACCAGCGCCGTGACCTCGTCGCCACAGGCCAGCTCAATCTGCGGGCAGGTTTCGCGCGCCTGCAGGCTGCCGATCAATCCTCGCAGCGGCAACAGCAAGGCGCTGACATGTGGCGGCAGGATCGGGCAAACCTGCATGTCGGCGATGTAGCGACTCTTGCGCTCATGAAAACCAATCAGTACCTCGCCCCTTTTCTGGACGTAACGCACCGACAGGCGAGCACGGTAGCGGTAGCCCCAGGCCGGGCCCTGAATGGGCCGCAACAGCGACTCCGCCTTCACCTTGGCCAGGTGCCACAAGTTATCTTCCAGCACACGTTGCTTGATCGCGACTTGGGCGGCGGCGTCCAGATGCTGCATCTTGCAGCCACCACAAGCGCCTTGATGCAGGCCAAAGTGCGGGCACCCCGGTTTCACACGCAAGGAAGACTCGGTGTGAATGTCAGTGACAGTGCCCTGCTCCCAGCTGTTCTTCTTGCGGACCACCTTGACCTCGACCAGCTCGCCGGGCAAGGCTCCCTCAATGAACACTACCTTGCCGTCCGGCCTGCGTGCGATGCCCTGGGCATCCATGTCTAAAGAGCGTACGCGCAGCCAGCCTTCGGGCAGGTCTTCCTGCACCTCAGGCTGACCCTCGGTCAATTCAAATTCGTTCAGGGAAATGTTGTTTTGTTCACTCATGCGCCCGATTGTCTCAGGCTCTGCCCCACCTTCCCTTGGCAGGGCAGACTTTTGTGATCAACGCGCAGGCAAAACGCGCATGGGGTCCACAGGCTTGCCCAGGCGACGCACTTCAAAGTGAAGCTTGACGCGATCAGCATCGGTGTTGCCCATTTCGGCAATTCTTTCGCCCTTCTTGACGCGCTGATCTTCCTTGACCAGCAGCGCTTTGTTGTGGGCGTAAGCCGTGAGGTAGGTGTTGTTGTGCTTGAGAATGATCAGATTGCCATATCCGCGCAAACCTGCACCGGCATAAACCACCTGGCCGTCAGCTGCGGCGAGCACGGGATCACCCGCCTTGCCTGTGATGTCCAGGCCCTTGTTTTTGGCCTCATCAAAACCCGCCAGCACAGAACCGTTTGAGGGCCAGATGAAGCCCAATCCGTCATCGTTGAGCGGGGCGGGCACGCCCTTGGAGGCAGCGACCTGCTTGTTCTCTTCGGTTGCCACAGGGGCAGCTGCAGACTGTGATGCAATGGGCAGCACAACCACCCCGGAGCTCTGGACAACAGCCCCCGGCTGCGCCACACGCAGAACTTGGCCAACCTCGATCACATCCGGATTGGACAAATTGTTCCAGCGCATCAAATCGCGCCAGGTTTGACCGTTATCCAAAGCAATCCGATGCAGGGTGTCACCTGGCTTGACGGTGTAGTAACCGGGTTTGCCTGCATTTTCTGCTCCCGGCATGGACGCAGCGGGGACTGCTGCCGTGGACTTGCCTGCACCCGAACGGCTGCTGCGGTCTTCCACCGGTGCAGGCACACGAGTACTGGTACACGCAGAAACAAGGGCCAGCACCACAGCACTGGCACCCAGACGAAACGCATTTGGAGAAATCAACTTCATAGGCCAATGATAACTTTCAGGCTACTCCCGATTTTAGAGGCACAAAATGAACCGCCTCCAAAACCTCTTTTTTGAACCCTGCTTGCAATCGCTCAATCACCACCAGCGCCTGCTGGCCCTGCGCGGTCACCGTCGGTGCAATCAAACGCCCACCCACTGCCAACTGGTCCAGCCAGGGCTCTGGCACTTGCTCCCCCCCTGCCGCAGAAATGATCCCGGCGTAGGGCGCACCCTTTTCAAAACCCTTCATGCCATCACCAAAAATCAGGTGCACATTGGGCAGGCGCAGCGTACGCAGGTTCTCCTTCGCTTTGTCGTGCAAGCCACGCAAGCGCTCGATCGAATACACTTCTGTCGCCACCAGGCTCAACACGGCCGCCTGGTAACCACAGCCTGTCCCGATTTCAAGCACACGGCCCAGCTTGCCCGAGCGCCCCGCACGCAACAACTCGATCATGCGGGCAACCACATTGGGTTTGGAAATGGTTTGCCCCAAACCGATGGGCAAACTCGTGTCCTCATACGCCTGGTTGACCAGCGCGCTCTCTACAAACTGATGACGTGGCACCTGGTTCATGGCCGACAACACAGCCTCGTCAGCCACGCCTTGCGCACGCAGTTTTTCGACCATGCGCGAGCGAACGGCCTGCGAATCCAGACCCAACCCGGAAGCCACAGGCTTGGTCAGCGCCACCGTCTGGGCCGCACCACGAGCGGGCACAGGGCGAGCCGCAGGCGCACTCACACGGTCGAGTTGAACGGGAAAACCCGGGCGCTTGCTCATGCCCCAGCCTTGGGCGACAAACGAGACATGGTTTGGGCCCAGTACCCCAGGCGATCGTGATCCGTCAGATCAACAAGCAAGGGGGTGATGCTGACATGCCCGTGTTCGGTGGCATGAAAGTCTGTGCCCTCGCCCGCATCCATGGCTGGGCCCGCGCTGCCAATCCAGTACATGGTCTCGCCACGCGGACTGACTTGTGTGATCACCGGCTCGGCCGCATGCCTACGCCCCAGTCGGCACAACCGGTTGCTGCCCAGATCGGCGTCGGGTTTGTTGGGAATGTTGATGTTCAGGAGCCAGGGCGATGCTCCCACCAGCCCTTGTCCATGCATCTGCGCAATGATGTCGCCCGCACGGCGCGCCGTGGCATCCAGATGCGCCCAGCCTTTTTCGACCTGGGAAAAAGCGATGGCCGGAATACCGAAAAGATACCCCTCCATGGCCGCCCCTACCGTGCCCGAATACAGGGTGTCGTCGCCCATATTGGCCCCATTGTTGATCCCGGAGACCACCAAGTCTGGCCGGTAACCCAACAAACCCGTCAAGGCAATGTGCACACAGTCTGCAGGGGTACCGTTCACAAAGCGAAAACCATTGTCCGCACGGTGCACATACAAAGGCGCATTGAGTGTGAGCGCGTTGGACTTGGCACTGTTGTTGTGCTCGGGCGCCACCACCTCGACATCGGCAAAAGTGCTCAGCTGCGCATGCAATGCGACCAAGCCCTCGGCACGATAACCATCGTCGTTGGACAGGAGAATTTTGAGACGTCGATCAGACATGGCGGACATTGTAGGTGCAGCCAAGGATCTCGCCCTAATGACCTCCACATAAAGCAGCACAAGCCCCTGTGTTTGATGGTTTTGCAGATTCTTTCGCTAATTTGGGTTGCGCCGTGATGAACCCGACACTTTGGCAAAACTGGGCACACTGCTGCAAAAAGAGTCGGGATAACCCAGGTTACAAATATCAATACCCGAGACTCTTAAATCCAGCCGCCCCCAGACCGAACTGGTAAAGCAATGCTGTCCAGTCTTTGGCGCCCTGAATAAAGCGGGTGTAGGCGGTGCGCTTATCCAGGATTTCGGGCACAAAGACGCTGTCGCCGGGATGGAGCTCGGTGCCCATGAAGCTCCGGTTTCCAAAGCCCATGAAACTGCGCTGCGCATCGTTGGACACCACGGTGCCGTCGGCACGGATGAGCAAGGCAGCCTCCAGGTCGGCGTCGCGCGTAGCGCCTGCGCGGCTGATGTAATCCTGCACCGTGGCACCCTGACGCCAGATGAAACTGGTCTTTGCCAACACCGAGCCAAACACCCCCACAAAGCTGGGGCGCACGGGGATGGTGATGGTGTCGCCGTCTTCCAAGCTGATGGGGGGCAGCTCGGGGCGCTCGGCGTTCATTTCCAGCGCAATGCGGCCGGTGGACTTGAGCGTACGCATACGCGCCACGCTCTGGCGTTGTGCGGCCATAAGCGCCTGGGCGCTGGCAGAGTCGGCGCCGTTGGGCGACTGGTTTTGCAGCAGGCTGGCTGCCATGGCCTCGGACTGGGCCTGCACGCGGTCAATGGCCTCGTCAAGGCTGGCTTGCTGGGTCTTGCGGGTGGACTCGCGGGTCAAGGTGGTGCCGTACACGTAGGCGTTGGGTGTGAAGCCACCGGCGCGTTTAACAAGGTCTGACAGCCTGTCTTGGGGCTGGACCTGGTAGATCCCGGGAACCATCACTTCGCCACCGAGCGAGACAAAGTGTGTGCGCTTGGCCACGGGCACGGGTACGTCCTTGACGCCAAAGATGGTGACCACGTCACCGGGCTGCAGCTCCAAGTTGTTGGCGGGATCTTTGTCGCGGATGGCTTTGGAGAGGTTGAAGGGAATCAGATCGGTACGTACCTCATTGGCGTTGAGGCGCTCAATAGCGGCGTAGTCCCAGTTGATCTCTTCGAGCAGATTTTTGACTTCGTTGACCACGCGCTCGTCGGAAGCAGTTTTACCCGACTCGAACTGGACGATGATGTTTTTGCGCTGATAGTAGTCGGACTGGATCAGCGCAGCGGGCTCAGGGATGAGGTCTGACACACGCAAACCCGGTCTGAATGCGTAGCGCAGTGGCGCGGCCACGTTGCCGCGCAGGGTGACGGCGTTGGCAAACTGCGGACTAATGGGGAACAGGGTGACGACGTCGCCGTCGCGTAAAGTACTTTGAAGGCCAGTGTTGTCCAATGTTCGATCTTCGACCAAACGTTGTGCCACCTTGTTCGCAGGGTCTACACGCTCGATGTGAGCTTTGTACGGATTGGTCAATACACGCATTCCCCCGCTGTAGGTCAGCAAGGCGTGAAGCGGTTCAGTTTCGCTTTTCAACTCATAAATCGCTGGTTTATCCATTGCCCCCAGTATTGCAACGCGGGGGCCGGACGGCGGAATGACGATCACATCCCCTGGCTGCAAGGCTGCATCCTGAGCAGTGCTGCCGTTATGGATGAAGTCATAAACGTCCAAACTCGTGACTTTCTTGTCTGCACGCATCAGTTCAATGCGCCGCATGGAGCCTGTGGCGGCTGGCCCCCCACTTTCAAAGACCGCGCTGAGCAAGGTGGACAAACCAGATACTGTGTAGAGTCCTGGACGCTTGGCTTCGCCTACAACATAAACCTGGATGGAGCGAAGTCCGCCCAACGTGGCTGTCAACTCAAAATTCTTGTAAACATAGCCCACGCTTTTGATCAGCACCTTGTCCAATTGATCTGCGCGTGTGCCTGCAATGGTGACAGGGCCGATTTTCGGAATCATGATTTGACCATTGCGATCGACTGTCAACCGCAAAGCCATATCTATCGTTCCCCAGACCTTCAGGTCGATTTCATCACCTGGCCCCACAACGTAGGCCGATGGCACCGGCACGTTCGCCATGGAGCTGAATCGCTTGCCCTCAAACAAGCCAGCACCGTGGATCGAAAGCAACCGCCCCGTACTTTGCTGAACAAACAGCTGGAACTGATTCGGGGCGACAGCTGCCCGATCAGCAGGACCGGACATGGTCGATTCGTCAGATAAACGAGGGCCTTCGCTTTTACCCAATTGCTGTGCTCCTGCCTCCAGCATGGCCTTTTGTGCGTTTTGCTGAGCCCTGGCCGCTTCTCCATTGAAAGATTGCACGGGACTCAAACCAAGTTGCCCTGCACCTGGATCTGCCGGCATGCTCTGTGGAGCGCCTCCTCCCACGTTCAGCAAAGAAACTCCTGAAGCTTGTGCGTATGCCGCGGACACGCCTACTAGAGTGACAGCACATGCCAACACAGCATTGGGAAGAGCAGGAATAATTTTCATGGGGACCGGGTAAGGAGCAGCTAGGTTCTAGTGATGTCTTGTCGTCGCTATACCCAGCTCGTTGAGGCGACTGGTCACCTGGGCCTGTAGCTGTACAAGTTGCGCACGATCGAGCGCACTGACGTCCAGACGCACCTTGTTGTTGATCAGGGGACAGCCCAGATAGGCTTCCAGCACTGACACCACATTGGCGCGGGGCAAGGAGATTCCAACCATCCATCGGCGCACAGCCTCGCCCGACAAAATGACCTGACCGTTCGTGAAAAGATCAAGTTCGCGTGCCAAAAAGGCGCTGGTGACATGACGTCCGAACTTTCTTTTCAGCGCGTCTCGCAAAACCTGCGAAAACTCGGTGGCTGAGGTGTTCATTTCAGGGCAACTGCTGTGCTGGGTATGACCATCAAATGATGGTTAGAAATAGAAATAAAAACGCAATAATTGTTGGAAAGTATTCCTGCGCATGAATTGATTATCAGATTTATATCCTTTTTTGGGATATTCCTGATTGGGATACACCATCCGAGTCATGCTGACCACCAACCGAAAAGACCTTTTGCGAATGCGCTTGCGGCAAATTCGCGTGGAAAAAGGAATGCGTCAGGCAGATCTGGCCTTGTCGCTGGGCAAGCAACAGTCTTATGTGGCCAAGTTCGAGTCGGGCGAAAAATCGCTGGGCTTTATTGAAGTGCTGGACATTTGCCGTGTCCTGCGGCACAACCCCACCGCCCTGGTGCGGGAGTTGATGCGATGAAAAAAAGCCTCTTTGCGAATGCAAAGAGGCTTTGATGTTTGGGGTGGCTAATGGGACTCGAACCCACGACAACCAGAATCACAATCTGGGACTCTACCAACTGAGCTATAGCCACCGTAGAGGCAAGATTATAGCGGCATCTTGGTCAGAATTTTGACTTTCAGGCGCTTCTTGAGTTCATCCAGATAGCTTTGGCCCTGGGCTTGGCCCCAGAGCGCTTCAAACTCTTGTCGGGTTTGCTCGGCTTGTGCCGCCTGCGCTTCTCGCGGCAGCACCTTGTTGACACGCACCACGGCGTAACCTTGATCGCCCAGGTCAACGCCTGTGACTTGTGGCAGCTTGGAAGGATCAACACGCAAGGCGGCTCCCACAACAGCCTCGGGCAGATCCACAGCCTTCTGGCGGGAGATCACCAGGGCAGTACCTAACTGAGCCTGGTCGGGACGCTCCTGCCAGCTCTTGAGTTGAGCTTGAGCCTGCTCCCTCGCCATCTGCGCCGCAGCAGACTGGATGTATTGGGCACGCACCTGGCTCTGCACTTGGGCAAAGTCCTGCACCTTGGCGGGGTGGTGACTCAGCACACGTGCGGCCACCAATGTATTGGGCGACACCTCGACTGCTTCGGTATTGCGGCGCTTGTTGATCGCATCCTCAGAGAACAAGGCCTGCAGCAATTTGGCGTTGCCCAATGGACCTTTTTCGCCTGGAGCAGCTTGGCGCAGCAAAGCGCTGGCTTTTTGCACCTGGAGCTTGAGTTTTTGGGCCACAGGCGCCAGGCTGTCAGACTGTTCGTAGACCGTATTGGAGAACACTTCCGCAGCTTCGGCAAATTTGGCTTGTGCTTGCTGCTTGCGAAGATCTGCCTCCAGTTGCGCACGCATCGACTCAAACGAAGGGGATGCCGCTTGCTTGATGTCGGTGACCATCAGCACGTGGTAACCAAAATCGGTTTGCACAACCGCGCTGACCTCGCCTTTTTTCAGGCTGAAAGCAGCGTCTTCAAACGGCTTGACCATGGCGCCACGGCCAAAGTAGTCCAGATCGCCGCCCTTGGCCGCAGAGCCCGGGTCTTGCGAAAACTTGCGAGCCAACTCTGCAAATTTGGCCGGGGTTTTGAGCAGTTCCTGCTGCAGCTTTTGCGCCTGCGCAAGTGCCTTGTCCTTGTCGGCCTGAGCTGCGCTCTTGTCGGCTGCAATCAGAATGTGGCTGGCACGACGCTCTTCCTTGCCACTCAGGCGTTGCAGGTTCTGCTCGTAATAGCTTTTGAGATCAGCCTCGGGCAGCTTGATGCCTGCAGCCAACTGCGTGGCGTCAAGCACCACGTACTCCACATCGACGCTTTCCTGGGTGCGAAAACGCTCGGGGTGTTTGTCATAAAAGTCTTTGAGGGCGGCATCGTTGACGACCACTTTTGAGGCCCACTGTGCAGGAGTCCAGGTCTGTACCTGAATTTCGCGGCGCTGATAGAAAGCGTTGAGCGCCACCTCGGTCTGCGCCAGACTGGCCCAAGAGGTGCTGTCCAGACCTTGCAGAACCTGCTGTTCGGATAAGCCTTGACGAACCTGGTTTTCATACATTTCTGGCGTCATGCCCTGCGAGGCCAGCAATTGACGATAGCGGTCCAGATCCAGTTTGCCATCTGCAGAACGCAGTCCCGCGATCACCGGGTCTTGTTGCAGCTGGCGGGCCAGGCGAGCATCGGTCGTCATTAACAGCGAATTGCGTGCCGCAGCGCGCATGACTTCTTCGTTGACCAGGCGCTCAAGCGTGGCCATTTTGGCCATGGGCGTGTCCAGCAACTTGGCGTCCACATTTGGGGAACTTGAACGGATACGATCAACCTCGCGCTGATGAGCTGCATCCCACTGAGCCTGGGTGATGGACTGTCCATCCACCTCGGCAACGGTCGTACCACGGTCACCATCCCTGTTGTAACCCTCCACGCCGAGGAGTACAAACGAAGGGATGATCAACAGAAACAACAGCCCCATCAGAAGCTTGGCGTTGTTGCGGACGGTATCGAACATGGCTGTCTCTCAGTCTTCAAACAAAAAAGGCGAACACCGGGGTTCGCCTTTGTGCGGAGGGGGTGGTGGGTGCTGAGGGGCTCGAACCCCCGACCTACGCCTTGTAAGGGCGCCGCTCTACCAACTGAGCTAAGCACCCCTCCTTCAACTCTGCAATCAGATCAGTGCATCACTGGGCGCATTTTAGCGGTGAAATCGCATCATCCATGCCTCAGGCAGATATTTCCCTGATCATGCGGCCTCAATGGCCTGCGCAAACGCCCGGCCCAGATCCTGCGTACTGGCTGCGCCGCCCAAGTCGGGGGTGCGTGGCGCGCCGCAGCCAGGGCTGAGCACATCCTCAATGGCTTTGAGCATGCAATCGTGCGCCGCCTTGTACCCCAAAAACTCGAGCATCATCGCGCCCGACCAGACCTGCCCAATCGGGTTGGCGATGCCCTTGCCCGCGATGTCGGGCGCCGAGCCATGCACCGGCTCGAACAGCGAAGGAAACTTGCGGTCCGGGTTGAGATTGGCGCTGGGCGCGATTCCGATGGTCCCGGTACAGGCAGGCCCCAGGTCAGAGAGGATGTCGCCAAACAGGTTGCTGGCCACCACAACGTCAAAAAAGTCGGGGCGCTGTACAAAGTGCGCGGTCAGGATGTCGATGTGGAACTTGTCCACGTTGACGCCTGGGTAAGCCTTGGCCATCTCGGCCACGCGCTCGTCCCAGTAAGGCATGGTGATGGCAATGCCGTTGGACTTGGTGGCGCTGGTCAGGTGCTTATTGGGGCGGGACTGCGCCAATTCGAACGCAAATTTGAGCACCCGGTCCACACCCACGCGGCTCATGATGGTTTCCTGCATCACGATCTCGCGCTCGGTACCGGGGAACATACGCCCACCCACGGCCGAGTACTCGCCCTCGGTGTTTTCGCGCACGATGTACATGTCGATCTCGCCGGGCTGACGCGGACTGCCATCGCGGCGCACCACTGGGGCCACAATGCCGGGCATCAAGCGCGCAGGGCGCAGGTTGATGTACTGGTCAAACTCGCGGCGAAACAGCAGCAAGGAGCCCCATAGCGACACATGGTCGGCAATCTTGTCTGGCCAGCCCACCGCCCCAAAGTAAATGGCATCGTGCCCACCGATCTGGTCCTTCCAGTTGTCGGGCAGCATCTTGCCGTGCTTCTCGTAATAGTCCCAGCTCGAAAAGTCGAAATGGTCGAACTGCAGGTCGATACCGAACTTGCTGGCCACCGCTTCGAGCGCGCGCAGCCCCTCGGGCATGACTTCCTTGCCAATGCCGTCCCCGGCAATCACGGCGATGCGGTGTCTGGTCATGGGTGTCTCCTCTTACTTGCTAGAAGCGGGGCGCACTACCAGACTCACACCCACCGCAGTGATGGCCGTGCCCAGCAGCGTCAAGGCCGTGATCTGCTCGTCAAACAGCACCCAGGCAATCAGTGCTGTGGTGGGCGGCACCAGGTACATCAGGCTGGCCACCGTGGCCGCTGCGCCCCTCTGAATCAGCATATACAACAGCGACGAGCCGCCCAGTGTCAGGCCCAGCACCGACCAGGCCATGGCGCCCATGAGCTGGCCGTTCCACTGCATGCCTTCAGGCTCCAACCAGGCCAGCGGGATGGTCACCAGCGCTGCAGCCATCAGCTGAACTGTGTTGGCGGTGCGCACATCACAGGGTTGCACAAAGCGCTTTTGGTAGAGCGTGCCGGTGGTGATGGCCAACAGCGCCATCAAGGCCCAGGCCATGTTTTGAAAAGTGACGTGGTCCAGCGGGGTGCCCTGCACAAATTTGCGCGACACCACCATGACCAGCCCGGCAAAGCCCAGCAGCAGACCGAGCCACTGGCGACGGGAAACCGTGCCCTGCCCCGCATCACGAGAGAGCGTGGACAACCAGATGGCCGTGAGCACCGGCTGGATACCGACAATCAGCGAAGACAGGCCCGAGCCCATGCCGGCCTTAACGGCAGCCCACACCCCGCCCAGATAGCCCGCATGCATGAGCATGCCGGTCACGGCCAGATGCAGCGCCTGTTTGCGGTCTCGTGGCCAAGCCACGCGGGCCAGAACGATCCACGGCAGAAAGCACAGGATGGAAAAAAAGTAGCGCCACAGCAGGAAAGTAAATGGCGGCGCATAGGGCATGCCGTAACGCGCGACGATGAAGCCGGTGCTCCAGATCAGCACGAACACGGCAGGCATGGCCTTGACCCATGCCGTGGTTGAAGAATCCGTCATGTCACTTCACGCGCGCACGAATTTCGGGCAAGGCTTTTTGCATGTAATAGACCATGGACCAGATGGTCAGCACGGCTGCAGCCCAGATCAGAACTTCACCCCAGGTGCGTGTATCGATCAGGCCGAGCAAGACACCGTCAAAGAGCAGGAAAGGAATCGCCACCATCTGCACCGTGGTCTTGATTTTGCCAATCATGTGAACTGCCACGCTCTTGCCGGCGCCAATCTGGGCCATCCACTCACGCAAACTGGAGATGGCAATTTCGCGACCGATGATGATGAGGGCCACCAGCACATGGACCCGGTTCATGTGCACCAAAACCAGCAAAGCGGCGCACACCAGGAACTTGTCGGCCACCGGGTCCAGAAAGGCGCCAAAGGCCGAGGTCTGGTTGAGCTTGCGGGCCAGATATCCATCGAGCCAGTCGGTGATGGCAAACAACACGAACATGATCGTGGCGATGTCGTTTTGCGCTCGGGACGACAGGCCAGGCAGGTAGTACACCCCCACGATCAACGGAATGGCGATGATGCGCGTCCAGGTGAGAATGGTGGGAATTGTGAAAAACATGGTTTCAATTGTGCATCAAGTCAGTGCAGCGCCTGATAAATGGTTTCTGCCAGTTCCTGCGAGATGCCTTCGACAGAGGCCAGGTCTTCCACGCTGGCACCCTCCACCCCCCGCACCCCACCAAAGCGTTGCAGCAGCCGTGCCCGCTTGCGCGGCCCGATGCCTGGGATTTCCTCAATCTTGCTACCACCCACCCGCACCTTGGCGCGCTGCGCACGCATGCCGGTGATGGCAAAGCGGTGCGCCTCGTCGCGGATCTGCGCCACCAGCATCAACGCGGCCGAGTCCTTGCCCAGATAGACCTTTTCACGGCCGTCGGCAAACACCAACTCTTCCAGGCCGACTTTGCGGCCCTCGCCTTTTTCCACGCCCACAATGCGCGACAGGTCCAGCCCCAGGTCGGTGAACACCTCGCGGGCCATGGCCACCTGACCCTTGCCGCCGTCGATCAGCACAAGATCAGGCAGACGGGCCTGACCATCGCCCGTGCGCAGCGCTTCTGCCAGCTTGCCGTAGCGGCGCATCAGCACCTGGCGCATGGCGGCGTAGTCGTCACCGCCGGTGATGCCCTCGATGTTGTAGCGGCGGTATTCGCTGCTCTGCATCTTGTGCTGGCGAAACACCACACAAGACGCCTGCGTGTTTTCGCCCGCCGTGTGCGAAATATCAAAACACTCGATGTGCAGCTGGTCCAGGTCATCGGGCGCCAGGTCCAGCGCCTCGGCCAGTGCACGGGTGCGGGCCTGCTGCGAGCCTTCTTCGGCCAGCAGGCGGGCCAGCTGCAGCTCGGCGTTTTTCTCGGCCATCTCCAGCCAGGCTCGGCGGTGCTCGCGCGGCTGGTGGATGGCGCTGATCTTCACGCCGGTCTGCTCGATCAGCGCTGCAATCAGCGCCTTGTCCACCGGCACGCTCAGGATCAGCACCGGCGGCACCGGCACGCCGATGTAGTGCTGCGCCAAAAAGGCTTCGAGCACCTGCACATCGACGGGGCGGGCCACATCGTCGTCTTCGAGGCCTTGCAGGGCCTGTGCATCATCCACATGGGTCGGAAAGTAAGGCCGGTCGCCCAGGTGCCGCCCACCGCGCACCATGGCCAGGTTCACGCAGGCGCGGCCACCATGCACCCGCACGGCCAGGATGTCGGCATCGGTGTCGGTCACCGTGTCCACCGCCTGCTGGTGCAGCACCTTGGACAGCGACGCCAGCTGGTTGCGCACCTCGGCCGCCTGCTCGAATTCGAGCTTTTCGGCGTGCGCCATCATCCGCGCCTCCATCTCGCGCATCAGTTCCTTGGTCTCGCCACGCAAGAACTGCTCGGCGTGCTGCACGTCGGCCTTGTAATCCTCGGGGCTGATCAGGTTCACGCACGGCCCGGAGCAACGCTTGATCTGGAACAGCAGGCAAGGCCGCGTGCGGTTGGCAAACACCGTGTCCTCGCAGGTGCGCAGGCGGAACACCTTCTGGATCAGCTGGATCGACTCCTTGACCGCCCAGGCACTCGGGAACGGACCAAAGTAACGATGCTTCTTTTCCACCGCACCCCGGTAGTAGGCCACCCTAGGGTAATGCGGTGGCTCAGGTGCCGTCACCACCGCAGGCAGCGGCGTGCGGCCATTGCCCGAGAGCTTGAGGTAGGGGTAACTCTTGTCGTCCCGAAACAGGATGTTGAAGCGCGGGTGCTGCGTCTTGATCAGGTTGTTTTCGAGCAGCAGGGCCTCGGCCTCGGAGCGCACCACCGTGGTTTCCATGCGGGCGATCTTGCTGACCATGTGGCCAATGCGCGTGCCACCGTGGTCCTTCTGGAAATAGCTCGACACCCGGCGCTTGAGGTTGAGCGCCTTGCCCACATAGAGCAGCTGGTCTTGCGCGTCAAAGTAACGGTACACGCCCGGCAAGGCGGGCAGCGCGGCAACTTGGGCGAGCAGGGCTTCGTCGTGGGTGTTGGACATGAAGGCTATTGTCTTTGAAAACACCAGCGACAATCGGCCCATGGGACACGGCCAACTCTGGGACATTTTCTGCACCGTCATCGATAACCATGGCGACCTGGGCGTGTGCTGGCGGCTGACGCGCCAGCTGCGTGACGCCGGGCAGCGCGTGCGCCTGTGGGTGGACGATGCCTCGGCACTGGCCTGGATGGCCCCCACCGCCGCGCAGGAACCAGGCATTGAAGTCAAAGCCTGGGCGCAAGCCAGCGACGATGTCACCCTGGCTGCCCTGCCCCCGGCCGATGTGTGGGTGGAAGCCTTTGGCTGCGAGATCCCGGAGGCTTTCGTCGCCAACGCCGTGGCCAGCCGCCCCCAACAACCGGTGTGGATCAACCTCGAATACCTGAGCGCCGAAGACTGGGTGCCGCGCATGCACGGCCTGCCCTCGCCAGTGATGAACGGCCCCGCCAAGGGTTGGAGCAAGCGCTTTTTCTATCCTGGATTCACACCCGACACGGGTGGCTTGCTGCATGAGGCCGACTTGCTTGAGCGCCAGCAAACCTTTGACCTGTACAAACGCTCGGCCTGGCGCCGGCGGCACACCCCGCACTTGCAGCCGGGGGGGCGGCTGATGAGCATGTTCTGCTACGAGCCCGCCGCGCTGCCGCAGCTGCTGCAGCAACTGGCGGGCACCCCGGACCACCTGCTCGTCACCCCCGGCCACCCGCTGGCCGCCGTGCAGCAGGCGCTGACGAGCATGGATCAACACCCCAGCTGGAGCGCCCTGCCCTACACCGACCAGAACGGCTTTGACGAGATGCTCTGGGCCTGCGACCTCAACTTTGTGCGCGGCGAAGACTCCCTGGTCCGCGCCCTGTGGGCAGGCCAGCCCTTTGTCTGGCACATTTACCCGCAGGATGACAACGCGCACTATGCCAAGCTGGAAGCGTTTCTGGACTGGATGCAGGCGCCGCAGAGCCTTCGCTCGTTCCATCGTGTGTGGAATAGCGTCCAACACGGCAAACTGCCCACCCTGGACACTGAGACACTGTCCCATTGGCGGCAATGTGCAATCACAGCAAGACAGGGATTACTGGCTCAGACTGATTTGGCCAGCCAGCTGCATCTTCTGCTTGCCGAAAAAGGCTAAAATATTGGGTTTCGCACCTCCGACGGTGCCACCTTTTTCTTTCCCCGACGGAAACACCTATGAAAACCGCTCAAGAACTCCGCGCCGGCAACGTCATCATGCACGGCAAAGACCCCATGGTCATCCTGCGTACCGAATACCAGCGTGGCGGCCGCGGCTCGTCCACCGTGCGCATGAAGCTCAAGAGCCTGATCGCCAACTTCGGCACCGAAGTCGTCTTCAAGGCCGACGACAAGATGGACCAGATCATTCTGGACAAGAAAGAGTGCACCTACTCCTACTTCGCCGACCCAATGTATGTGTGCATGGACACCGAGTACAACCAGTACGAAGTCGAAGCCGAAAACATGGGCGACGCTTTGAACTACCTCGAAGACGGCATGGAAGTTGAAGTGGTGTTCTACGACGGCAAGGCCATCTCTGTGGAACTGCCTACCAGCGTGGTGCGCGAAATCACCTGGACCGAACCCGCCGTCAAGGGTGACACCTCCGGCAAGGTGCTCAAGCCTGCCAAGATCGCCACCGGCTTTGAAGTGCCCGTACCCCTGTTCGTGAACCAGGGTGACAAGATCGAAATCGACACCCGCACCGGCGAGTACCGCAAGCGCGTCTGATCAGCTCAAGCCGATTCCGGAAAAGGCCCTGTTCAGGGCCTTTTTTATTGCCCGTTTGCTGCAGGTCCAGCTGATCTCTATGCAAAATGTGCCCATGAAGTCCACACACAGCATCAAGGAAAACGCCCTGCCCGACGCCTGGGCGGAGCTTCAATCTCAAACGGGCGCTGAAGCTCTCATGAAGCCGGAGTCCTACCGGCTCGCTTTTGCTGACCCGGAGTTTCTGCTGCGCCGGGAAACCCGGGGCATTCGGATTCAGCTTGAGATGCTCAAGCCGGACCTCACGCAAAGCCAAGTGGGCATTGAGCACACGATTGTGGTCTTTGGCAGTGCGCGGTTTGTCGACCGTGAACAGGCCCAGGCTCAATGGGTGAGCGCCCAGGCCAGTGGTGAGCCTCAAGCGCTGGCCAAAGCACGTTTGGCCATCCAGAACGCTGAGCACTACGAGAATGCGCGTCAATTCGCCAAATTGGTGGCGCAAAACAGTGCCAGACTGCCGGCGGAAGACAAGCTCTTCATTTGCACAGGCGGTGGCCCCGGCATCATGGAAGCAGCCAACCGTGGCGCACATGAAGTCGGCGCGCCGTCAGTGGCGCTGAACATTGTGCTGCCCCATGAGCAGCAGGCCAACCCCTATGTCACGCCAGAGTTGAGCTTCAAGTTCCATTACTTCGCCATGCGCAAAATGCACTTCATGATGCGTGCAAAAGCCCTGGTAGCTTTCCCGGGCGGCTTTGGTACGCTGGACGAGCTGTTTGAGGTGCTCACGCTGGTGCAGACACGCAAGGCCCAACCCGTTCCCATCCTGTTGTTTGGCAGCGATTACTGGAAGCGCCTGATCAACCTGGACATGCTGGTCGAGGCGGGCACCATCAGTGGCGAAGACCTGGACATTTTCAGCTACGTCGACACGCCCGAAGAGGCATGGCGCAGCATCTGCGACTTTTACTGCTTGCCTTCAGCCAAGGAAAACTTCTGTCATTACTGAGAGGCTTACCCAGCGCGATCGGTGTCTTCCTCATCACGACCCGGTAACAGGCTTTGCGCCTGTTCGTCGGGCAAAGCGTCCACCTGGCGCAAAGCACGATTCATCACATTGGTGCGCGTCTGCGCTTGGTCCAAAGTGTTGAGCACGGTTTGCGTCTGGTTGCGCACCTTGGCCAGCACGTCGCCAAACTTGCCGAACTCGGTCTTGACCGCGCCCAAGACCTGCCAGACTTCGCTGGAGCGCTTTTCCAAAGCCAGCGTGCGAAAGCCCATCTGCAGCGAGTTGAGCATGGCCATGAGCGTGGTGGGGCCAGCGAGCGTGACGCGGTGCTCGCGCTGCAGCAGCTCCATCAGGCCGGGGCGGCGCAGCACTTCGGCGTACAAACCCTCGGTGGGCAGGAACATGACCGCGAAGTCGGTGGTGTGCGGTGGCTCCAGGTATTTGTCTGCAAGGGATTTAGCTTCCAGCTTGACACGCGCTTCCAAGGCGCGCGCAGCCAGTTCGGCGGCAGCAGCATCTGCCCTGCCCTGCGCGTCCAACAGGCGCTCGTAATCTTCGTTGGGAAACTTGGCGTCGATCGGTAACCACACTGGCGCTCCGTCATCGCTTCGCCCTGGCAGGCGAATGGCGAAATCGACCCGGTTCTTGTCACCTGGGCGGGTGGCCACCTGGGCGGCATATTGCTCGGGGGCCAGCACCTGCTCAAGCAAGGCACCCAACTGCGCCTCGCCAAACATGCCGCGCGTCTTGACATTGGTCAGCAGGTGTTTGAGGTCGCCCACACCCTGCGCAAGGGTATGCATTTCACCCAGCCCTTTGTGCACCTGCTCCAGGCGCTCCGCCACTTGCTTGAAACTCTCGCCCAGACGCGCCTGCAGCGTGGCCTGCAGCTTTTCGTCCACCGTCTGTCGCATCTCATCGAGCTTGGCGGTGTTGCTTTGCTGCAGCTGGGCCAGCTGGTTTTCCATGGTCGCGCGCATCTCCGTGAGGCGGCGCGCATTGGTTTCGCTGAGCATTTGAACCTGCTGAGCCAGACTGTCGAGCAGGTTTTTCTGCAGCAAGGCCACTTGCTGGGCCAAGGCATCAATCTGCTGGTTTTGCGTGCGCGTGGTCTCGGCACCCTGCTGCAGCAGACTTTGCTGAAACAGGGTCAGCGTCTGCATGTTTTCCTGGCGCGCGTTGACAGCGGTCTGGCTCACTTCCGCGCGCAGCTCACGTTCGAGCCTTTCGTTTTGCGCTAGAAGTGTCGTTTGCAGCTGTTGGAGTTGCTGCACCACGGGCTGCAGATCAACGGTTTGCGATCGGCGCGACACCAGCCATGCCCCCAGCAACAAAGGCAGGAGCAAGCTCACCCCTCCCCAAAGGGCCCAATCCATCATGCTGGAGACCTCGTCGGGGGGAGAGCAGATCGCATCAACGGAACCAAATCAGGGTCATGATGATGAACAAGGGCACGAGAATGGCGCCCGACCACAGCAGGTAACCAAAGAAGCTGGGCATTTTGATGCCGCGGTCTTCTGCAATCGCCTTGACCATCAGGTTAGGGGCATTGCCGATGTAGCTGTTGGCCCCCATGAACACCGCACCGGCAGAGATGGCAGCCAGCGTGCTGGCCCCAGCTGTCATGAGCACTTGTGCATCGCCACCCGCGGTATTGAAGAACACCAGGTAGGTTGGCGCATTGTCCAGGAACGAGCTCAGTGCACCCGTGACCCAGAAATACATCATGTTGTTGGCTGAACCATCGGCATTGGTGACGGCGGACACCACAGCACCAAATGGCCCATTGACTCCGGCCTTGAGCATGGCAATCACCGGAATGATGGTCAGGAAAATGCCTGCAAACAACTTGGCCACTTCCTGCATCGGACCCCAGGAGAACTGATTGTTTTGATGCACCACCGCAGGCGTGAGCTTGAGTGACAGCAAGGTCAGCAGCACCAAGCCCACATCGCGCAGCAAGCCTGGCAATCCCACGTGCGCACCTGCAATTTCAAAGTGAATGTCGGATTTCCAGAAACCGCTCATCAACACCAGCCCGACCACGCCGAGCAGCAGGACAAAGTTGAAGCCACCGTCAAAGCCAATACGAGGCGTGTCAGGCGTCGGGTCGCGTGGCATGACCTCTTCCTTATGGTGATAGAACCACCAGTCCAAGGCATAGAAGATCGCCAGCAAGGAGCCCACAAGGAAGAAGGTTTCGGGGAAGATGTGGCTGACCGTCCAGAAGAAATCCACGCCCTTCAGGAAGCCCAGGAACAAGGGCGGGTCACCCAGCGGCGTGAGCGAGCCCCCAGCGTTGGACACGATGAAGATGAAGAACACAACCACATGGGCGACGTGCTTGCGGTTGTCGTTGGCACGAATGAGCGGACGAATCAGCAGCATGGAAGCGCCCGTGGTCCCCATGAAACTGGCCAGGACGGCACCAATACCCAAAATACTGACGTTGAGCAAGGGTGAGCCATGCAGGTTGCCGCGAATGTACACGCCGCCCGAGACGGTATAGAGGGCTGTGAGCAACACGATGAAGGGAATGTATTCAGCCACCAGCGCGTGCACAAAGTTCGAAGCCGCCTCTCCTGCGCCAAACACGACAGCGAAAGGCACAAGGAAAGCCAAGGCCCAACCTGCGGCGACTTTGCCGAAATGGTGGTGCCAGAAATGCGGGACCAACAAAGGCATCAAGGCGATCGAAAGCAAAATACCCGCAAAAGGTACGCCCCACAAAACGGACAGTTGTGCACCATCGAATTCACTGGCATGCGCCAAACCCGGCAGCATGCCCAAGAGCAAGGCCGCCAGGGGCCAGGCACGTGGTCGCAGATTGAACATGGGTACTCCTCCAGTGTATGAATGGCTTGTTACAGCCCGATCTTAAAGGCTGATGAAACTCAACTGTTGGTATCGAGCTCAAAAACCTGCCGCAGGTAAGCCAGATACTTCTCGTCTTCGCACATGCCTTTACCTGGCGTGTCCGACAGTTTGGCCACAGGCTGGCCGTTACAACGAGTCATTTTGATGACAATTTGCAGCGGCTCATAGCCCAGATCGTTGGTCAGGTTGGTTCCCACACCAAAGGCCAGCTGACAGCGTCCGTGGAACTGCTTGAACAGCTCAATAGTGCGTGGAATGGTCAGGCCATCGCTCCAGATCAAGGTCTTGGTGCGCGGATCGACACGGTTGCGCCTGTAGTGCTCGATCATGCCCTCACCCCAGGCAAACGGGTCGCCACTGTCGTGGCGGGCACCATCGAACAGCTTGCAGAAGTACATGTCAAAGTCGCGCAAGAAAGCCTTGAAGCCGTACACATCGCTCAATGCAATCCCCAGGTCTCCGCGGTATTCACGGGCCCAGGACTCGAAGGCAAACACCTGGCTGTCGCGCAAGCGCGGACCCAAGGCCTGGCAGGCCTGCAGGTACTCGTGTGCCATGGTCCCCAGGGGGGTCAGTCCCAGCATGTGCGCAAAATAAACATTGCTGGTACCCGCAAACTGCCCGCTTGGGCCAGTGCCCAGGCGGTCGGACAATACGCGCAAGACCTCTTCATGCCAGGCGCGTGAAAACCGACGGCGAGTGCCATAGTCCGCAATTTTCAGGGCTTGCAAATCGGCAGACTGCAGCTGCCCGATTTTTTCTTCCAGACGCTGACGCCCCTGCATCAGATTAGGCACACGCTGGGTATTGCGGAAATACACCTCGTTGACAATCGCCAGCACAGGGATTTCGAACAAGATGGTGTGCAGCCAAGGCCCACTGATCGTGATGTCAATCTCCCCACTGGCCAGCGGCGTGACGGTGATGTACTTTTCGTTGAGCCTGAAAAGACCCAGAAAATCCACGAAGTCACTTTTGATGAAGCGCAAGGACGACAGATAGCGCAGCTCGGAATCCTTGAACGAGAGGCTGCACAAGGAACGGATTTCGCTGCGGATTTCTTCGACAAAGGGTGCCAGCTGTACCCCCGGGTTGCGGCACTTGAATCGGTATTCGACCTGGGCACTCGGAAACTGATGCAGCACCACCTGCATCATGGTGAACTTGTAGAGGTCGGTATCCAGCAGACTGGTGATGATCATGGCGAAGGCAATGGCTGTACGCTAACGCACGGACACTGCTGGTTAGGGCTGAGTCTGCAGTTTAACGGATGCCTCTGGCGCAGCCGTCTGTGTGAGTTGGCCGCCCGCCATGCACAGCACCTGGTCGGCATCAGGACTGAGCACATGGTTTTGTTCAGCCACCAAAAGGGTGATGCCGCGCGCGCGCAGGTCCAGCAGCGCATCACGCATGGTCTGCACCAAGACGGGCGCAATGCCTTCACACGGTTCATCGAGCAACAAGACCTCTGGCGACGTCATCCAGGTGCGTGCCAGCGCCAGCATTTGCTGCTCGCCCCCGCTCATTTGCGCGGCGGGTCGCTCCATCATCTGGCCCAGCACCGGAAACCAGGTCAACACATCCGACAAACGTTGCCTTGCATGATGGCGGCGTGCCGCTGATACGCCCACCCACAGGTTTTCACGCACCGTCAGGGCCGTGAACAATCGCCTGTCTTCAGCCACATAGCCCAAACCAGCGTTCGCACGAGCATGCGCAGGCATGGCTGTCAAATCCCGCCCCCGCCAGAACAGTTGGCCTTGAGTGCGCGGCAACAAACCCATCACGCTTTGAATCAAGGTCGACTTGCCCGCTCCGTTGAGTCCCTGCAGAACCACCAACTGGCCAGGCCGTACTTGCAGACTCACATCCCAAAGCGCTTGCGCGTGCCCATGCCACGCATTCCAGTGTCGCAACTCAAGCATGCTTGCCACCGCTCTCCATCCACCCCTGCAAAGCGTCCCCCAGGTAGGAGGCTCGCACCTCTGGATGCACAGCCACTTCTTGCGGCAAGCCATCGCACACCACGCATCCGTGCATGAGCACAATCACCCTGTCGGCCACGCCAAACACGGCGTCCATGTTGTGCTCGGTGTAGAGCACCGCCAGCCCCTGAGTCGCGCAGTCACGCACCAGCGCCATCATCTGGGCACGCTCCTGAGGGCCCAGCCCAGCGGCGGGCTCGTCCAGCAAAAGAAGGCCTTCTTCGTGATGACCTGTCGCATGCAAACCGGCCAAGGCCATGGCCAGCTCCAGCCGTTTTTTCGCGCCATAAGCCAGGTCTTGAACCGTTGCTTGGGCCACACTGGACAACCCCACCTGATCCAGCAAGGTCAAGGCCGGGGCTGCGAGTTGATCGTCCAACCGGTCAAACCACGCGAGACCCTGTGGCGCTTTCAGACACAGCTGAAGACTTTGCTGCACCGTCAAGGCCTCAAACAGTTGAGCCACTTGAAAGGTCCGCGCTACGCCTCTGAGCAAACGCTCATGCGCCGGCAGATGCAACAAGGATTGCCCACGCCAGATCACCTGCCCTTGGCGAACCTCGTACTGCCCGGCCAGTGCGGCAAAGCAGGTCGATTTACCTGCGCCATTCGGCCCAATCAGGGCCACACACTGACCGGGCATCACCTCAAAGCCGACCTGCTCAAGCGCACGTACGCCACCGTAGCTATGACTGAGCCCTTGCACTCGCAGTCCCTCATGCAGCTCAGTCATGCGCGCTCCTGCCAAACCCTCGAGCCAAACGCAAGCCCATCAAGCCTTGTGGCGCCAACAGCATGACCAGCACAATCAATGCGCCCAGCAAGCCTCTCCAATAGGTCAGGGTTTGGGACAACTCTGCCGATGCCATTGTCAACAAGGCACTGCCCAGCCATGCACCAGCCCATTGGTGCACTCCACCCAGCAAGATCACCAGAAGAGCATCGACCGAAGTTGACACCGAAGCCACTGCAGGAAAGACCGCCCCCTTGAAGCTGACAAACATGGCCCCTGCCACACCTGCCACCCCAGCGCTGAGCACAAACACCTGGTAACGCATGCGCTGAATGCGCAGGCCACTGGCCTGCGCTCGCAAAGGTGCATCGCGTAAGGCCTGCAAGCCCGAACCCATGCTGGAGCGAACCCAGCGACGCATGAGCCAGACGCTGCCCAAAGCGAGCGCCAGCAATGCAGCGTCCACGACCCCGCGGTTCGCTGGCGTCACCAGTTGCAAACCGATCAAACCGTTGTCCCCTCCCGTGAGCTCCGTCCATTGCGCCGCAAAAGCCCAAACAGACTGCGCCAAGGCCAGGGACAGCATGGCCCAATACACCCCGCTGCTGCGGCGAAGAAACAATCCGAAGACTGCGGCAAGGCCTGCAGCCACTACGCCCCCAGCGGGCCAAGCCAGCAACCAGGACCAGGCACCATGCAAATGGCCCAGCGCTGCGGCATAAGCCCCCAGGGCAAAAAAGGCTGCATGCCCAAAGCTGACGAGTCCGCCAAGCGCCATCATGAGCTGCATGCTCCAGCCAAAGAGCATGAGCACCAGTACATCTTCAAACAGGCTGCGCCCATAGTCGCCGCCCTGCCACCAGCTCCACATCGACAACACCAGCACGCCCCCTATCCACAGGGCCTGCCCCCAGGTGGAGCCAGGTCGAAGCTCAAACACTTGCGCTGCTTCAACAGGGTCCTGGGTCATGCGTGTGCGGGCCAGCCCTTGTGGACGCCAGATCAGGACCACCGCCATGGTCAAAAACACCAGAACCAGGGTTGCTTGCGGGAAAAACGTCACGCCAAAGGCATGGATCAAGCCAATCAGCACAGCAGCGGCATATGCCCCGCCAATGCTGCCCAGCCCCCCGGTGACCACGACCACAAAGGTCTCCACCACCATTTGCATGTCCATCTGCAAATTCGCTGGCTCCCTGGGCAGCTGCAAAGCCCCCGCCAGACCCGCCAACGCGCAGCCCAGCATCACAACGCCCAGCATCAAAGGCGCAGGCCTGACGCCTAAAGCCGAAAGCATGCTTGGATCCTGAGTCGCCGCACGCACCCGCTGACCCCACAAGCTGTGCTTGAGCAAAACATGCAAACCCCACCACACCAAGGGTCCCAGCGCCATGGTCAACAACTGCCAGGTCGGAAAGAACGCATCTCCCAGCGCCAAAGCGCCCTCCAGGCCCGGGAAGCGGGGCGCAAACACCTCTTCCACACCAAACGCCGCCTGCATGGCGTCATGCATCAGCAGCGTCAGCCCAAAGGTAGCCAGCAAGGGATACAAATGGGGCACGCCACGCATGCGCCGCAAAATCAGCAGATCCATGGCGGCGCCCGCTGTGGCTGCCACCATCGTCCCTGCCAGTATGGCCAGCAGATACCCCCACACCGAGGCTCCGTACAGATCGAACCAACGCGTCACCGCGTGCGCGGCCACAAGCGCACCCAGCATGAAAAAACTGCCGTGCGCAAAGTTGACCACGCGGGTGACGCCAAAAATCAGCGTCAACCCTGCAGCCATCAAAAACAAAGTGGTGGCATGACTCAGCCCATTGAGCAGCTGAATCGCCAGGCTCTCCAGACCGGGCATGAGGACCTTTGTTCGTTGGTGTTATTCCACCCAGTGCGTAAACGCAGCGGCGCTTTCGCGCTCGGTTTCAAAGGTGTTGACCAGCGCGCCGGTATCGGCATACCCCAGGGCCATGCCGCAGACCAGCATCTCCTGATCCTGGGCACCGATCAGGGGCAAGATGATGTTGGCATAGTTGTTCCAGGCCGCTTGTGGGCAGGTGTGCAGACCACGCGCCCGCGCGGCGAGCATGACGTTTTGCAGGAACATGCCATAGTCCAGCAAACTGCCACGCCCCATCACCTTGTCGATGGTGAACATCAAGCCCACCGGCGCATCAAAAAACTTGAAGTTGCGCTGGTGCTGCTCATGCATGCGGGCCTTGTCAGCCTTGCCAATACCCAGCACGCCGTACAAGCCAAAGCCGCAAGCACGGCGACGGTCAATATAGGGGCTGACCCATTGCTGAGGGTAATAGTCATAGGCCTCGGCGTATTGCGCAGCCAACGATGGGTCTGCCGTCACGGCGTCATGGGCCGCGCAGACTTTTTCCACCAGCTCATCGCGGCGCTGACCTTGGAGCACATAGACCTTCCAGGGCTGGGTGTTGGTCCCGCTGGGCGCGCGGCCTGCCACTTGCAGCAGGTCCATGATGACTTCGCGCTCAACCGAGCGGTTTTCAAAAGCGCGCGCTGAAAAACGGCTGAGCATGGCGGCATCCACGCTGGCCGGGTCGGCCACTATGGTCTTGACCTGTGCTTGAGGAAGTGCGGGTTGAGTCATTGCAAAGTCTCCAGGAAATATCGTCGGGGCGCAGGCAACTCTGTTTGACGCCGATGCGTCTGCCACCGGGGTACTCAAAGCGTCTGATTGTGCCAGCGTTGCCAGGCGTTATAGGCCACTTGCCATGTGTTGTACTGGACCTCCAGGGTGGTCGCAATGTCACGTCCATAGCCACCACCCATGCAAAACGCCACAGGCATTCGATGCTCAAACGCCCAATCCAACACCCTCTGGTCACGTTGGCGCATCCCTTCAGTGCTGACACTGAGCCGTCCAAGCCGGTCACCTGCATGAGGGTCTGCACCCGCCAGGTAAAGAATAAATTCGGGCTCAAAACGGCTCCAGACCGTCGCCAAAGCCTCTTCGACCGCTTGCAAGTAGGGCTCATCCGTACAGCCATCGGGTAAACCTATGTCCAGATCGCTCGCCACCTTGCGAAAGGGAAAATTTTTCTCCGCATGGATGGACAAAGTGAAAACGCTGTTGTCGTTGGCCAGGATTTCGGCTGTACCGTTGCCCTGGTGGACATCAAGGTCCACGATAGCCACCCTCAAGGTGTGCCGAGCCACACGTGCATGTTCCGCCTGAAGCATGCGGGCCGTGACAGCCAAATCATTGAACACGCAAAAGCCACCGCCCCGGCCTGTTCCGGCATGGTGGGTGCCTCCGGCCAGCGACCCCGCCACGCCCTGTTGCCTGGCGGCTCTGGCTGCCGCCGCCGTCCCGCCCACACTGCGCAGAGCACGCTCAGCCATACCTGCCGACCAGGGAAACCCGATTTCCCGAATGATGTCGGCAGCCACTCTGCCATCAGCAATGGCGCGGATGTATCCGGGGTCGTGCGCCAGTGCGAGCTCACCCGCACTGGCAGCGGGTGCCTCATGCCACTGCAGGCCTGGCAGGCGCGTCTGCAGCCCCTCACGTAGCAAGCGGTACTTGGCCATGGGAAAGCGGTGTCCCTCTGGCAAAGGCAAAACGAACTGATCGGCGTAGTAGGCGTGCATGGCAGTTAAAGGCAATGGGCGGATTTTAGAAAAGCCTCTCTAAAGAGGCGCAACGCCCTTGCAATGCCCTGCCAAGCCCCTATACTTTGAGTCATGCTGCACTGCAACATGCTGTATCGGCCTCTGGCCAGTTTCAGCGCAGTCCCTTGAACCTTAACTTTTGGAGATTCACATGATGACCGCTGAACAAATCGCCGCTTCCAACAAAGCCAATATGGAAACCCTGTTTGGCCTGACCGCCAAGGCCTTCGAAGGCGTTGAGAAACTGGTCGACCTGAACATGACTGCTGCCAAGGCCGCCCTGGGCGAGTCTGCACAGAATGCCCAAGCCGCCATGAGCGTCAAGGACGCCCAGGAACTGCTGAACCTGCAAGCCGCCCTCTTCCAACCCCTGGCCGAGAAGACCGCCGCTTACAGCCGTCACCTGTACGACATCGCTTCCAACACTGGCAGCGAGTTCACCAAGGCTTTCGAAGCGCAAGCCGCTGTGGCCCAGAAGCAATTCGCTTCCATGATGGACACTGCCACTCAAAACGCCCCCGCAGGCTCCGAGTCTGCTGTGGCCATGATGAAAAGCGCCGTGACTGCTGCCAACAACGCTTTCGAGTCCGTGCAAAAAGCCGTCAAGCAAGCTTCTGACCTGGCCGAGTCCAACTTCACCGCCATGAGCCAGAGCGCCACTGGCGCCGCCAAGACCAGCAAAAAACGCTGATCGACGAACCGTTTGTCTCCTCGGATCCTTTCGAAATCAGATTTCAGGGATCCCTTGATAGGGCTGATCGCAGGATCAGCCCTTTTTTTATTCAGCGCTTGAGTTCAGCCAGTTTTTGACGCAACAGAGGCAACGCCGCCAGCATGGCCTGCCGCCCCAGCTCGATTGAGCGCTCACGCGAGGTAAAGTCGGCGCTACCCACACCATTGAGCGAAGGCCGAACCACCAGATCGGCCTGACGAAGCGCCAGCGCATTGATGCTGCGCCCCATGATGGTGAAGGTTTGCAACAGGATCTTGAACACATCGCCCGTCTCACCTGATTGCGGATCACTGGAGATGTCCACCGCAATCACAAAATTGGCCCCCATCTGCCTGGCCTGCTGGACAGGCACTGGCGCCACCAGACCGCCATCGACATATTCACGATCACCAATTTTGACTGGCAGAAATACACCGGGTACAGCGCTGGAAGCGCGTACGGCCGTGCCGGTATTGCCCCGCCGAAACACCACAGCCTCACCTGTGCGCAAATCCGTCGCCACGATGCCTAAGGGTAAGGACATATTCTCAATGCTGCGACCCTGCACTTGCTGGTTCACATATTGAGCCAAGGCATCACCCTTGAGCGCACCGCGGTTGAAGATGGGCAGCAACCAATCGGTGATGGCGGCCTCCTGCATCGAAATGGCAGTCTTTTTTAGTTCAGCGGCCTGCATCCCACTGGCGTAAAGGGCGGCCACCAGACTTCCAGCCGATGTGCCCACCACAAACTGAGGCCGAATACCCGCCTCTTCCAGCACCTGGATAACGCCGACATGCGCAAAACCCCGAGCCGCGCCGCCACCCAAAGCCAGACCAATACGCGACTCGTCACCAACAGGCAGCGTAGAGACAGACTCCCCCACCTCCGAGCGCGGCAGTTGAGGACTGCTGGCACACCCGGCCAGCAAGGCCACAAAAATCAAGACCCCAAGCCGACGCATCCAGCGTCGCTTGGGGTCAATAGCATCCAACAAACCAGACATCACAGATCTTCCGCTTCAAACAAGAAGCGTATTTTGACGCGTGCCAGGCAGGTGTGCTCAGGCTTGTCCGGGCAAGCGGATCAGATGGTCAAAGGCACTGAGCGCAGCCTTGGCGCCTTCACCCGCAGCAATGACGATCTGTTTGTAGGGCACCGTGGTGCAGTCACCGGCAGCAAACACGCCTGGCACATTGGTGTGACCCTTGGCATCCACCACAATTTCACCGAACTTGCTGAGCTCAACCGTACCTTTGAGCCATTCAGTGTTAGGCACCAGGCCGATCTGCACAAACACGCCTTCAAGCGCCACGTGGTGCTCGGTACCAGTCGCACGGTCCTTGTAACGGATGCCATTGACCTTGCTGCCGTCGCCGGTGATCTCGGTCGTCTGGGCGTTGGTGTGCACCGTCACGTTGGGCAGGCTGTTGAGCTTGGCCACCAGCACAGCGTCGGCCTTGAGCTGCTCGGCAAACTCGATCACGGTAACATGTTCAACGATACCGGCCAGGTCGATCGCTGCCTCAATGCCGGAGTTGCCGCCGCCGATCACGGCCGTGCGCTTGCCCTTGAACAACGGGCCGTCGCAGTGCGGGCAGTAGGCCACACCCTTGTTCTTGTATTCGGCCTCGCCGGGCACGTTGACATTGCGCCAGCGTGCGCCGGTGGACAGGATCACGGTTTTGGCCTTCAAGGTCGCGCCGCTTTCGGTCTGGATCTGCACCAGGCCGTCAGGCCCGGCAGGCATGAGTCGGGCGGCACGCTGCAAGCCCATGATATCCACGCCGTAGTGACGCACCTGAGCTTCCAGCGCAGCCGAAAACTTGGGACCATCGGTTTCAAGCACCGAAATGTAGTTTTCAATGGCCATGGTGTCGTTGGTCTGGCCACCCATGCGCTCGGCAGCCACGCCCACGCGAATGCCTTTGCGGGCCGCGTACACGGCCGCCGCAGCGCCAGCCGGGCCACCGCCAACGACCAGCACATCAAACGCCTCTTTGGCACTGAGTTTGGCAGCTTCACGGCTGGCTGCTCCGGTGTCGAGCTTGGCCACGATTTCTTCCACGCTCATGCGACCCGAGGCAAACACCTCGCCGTTCATGAACACCATGGGCACAGCCATGATCTGACGCTCTTCGACTTCCTTCTGGAAGGCCCCGCCTTCGATCACCACGGTCTTGATCTTGGGATTGAAGATCGCCATGAGCGAGAGTGCCTGCACCACGTCCGGGCAGTTGTGGCAGCTCAGGGACATGTAGACCTCGAAGCTGAAGTCCCCGTCCAAGGCCTTGATGCTGTCGATGACTTCGGGCTCGACCTTGGGCGGGTGGCCACCGGTCCACAGCAACGCCAACACCAGCGAAGTGAACTCGTGGCCCAGCGGCAACCCGGCAAAGCGCACGCCCTGCATTTCACCGGCACGGGCCACCACAAAGGAGGGCTTGCGAGCATCGTTGCCAGTGGTGTCGAGCGTGACCTTGTCGGACAAGCTGACAATGGTCTCCAGCAGGTTCTTCATGTCCACACCGGTCTCGCTGTCATCGAGCGAGGCGATCAGGTGAATAGGCTGGCGCAGCAAACCCAGGTATTGCTGAAGTTGGGCTTTGAGGGCGTCGTCGAGCATGATGTTCTCCTGTCGAAAAGTACAAAAAAGGGTGCAGAAACCCCGGACCGCGCGCTTATGGCACCGGCCCCTGCATTCAAAGGGTGTGGGAATCGTTGAGTACAGCGCACGGACTGGCCATGCGCTGAGGTCAACGCCCTGCAGTGCAGGGCATGACGAACAAGACTTAGATCTTGCCGACCAGGTCGATGGAAGGAGCCAGGGTCTTGGCGCCTTCTTTCCACTTGGCAGGGCACACTTCACCAGGGTGAGCGGCGGTGTACTGGGCAGCTTGCAGCTTGCGCAGGGTTTCCGACACGTCACGGGCGATTTCGTTGGAGTGCACTTCTGCGGTCTTGATCTGACCTGCGGGGTTGATCACGAAAGTACCGCGCAAAGCCAGGCCGTCTTCTTCGATGTGCACGCCAAATGCGCGTGTCAGCTTGTGTGTGGGGTCGCCCACCAGGGGGAATTTGGCCTTGCCCACGGCAGCGGAGGTTTCATGCCACACCTTGTGCGAGAAGTGCGTGTCGGTGGTGACGATGTACACCTCTGCGCCAGCTTTCTGGAAAGCTTCGTAGTTGTTGGCAGCGTCTTCGATTTCGGTCGGGCAGTTGAAGGTGAAGGCAGCCGGCATGAAGATCAGGACGGACCATTTGCCCATCAGCGACTGATCGGTCACTTCAACAAACTTGCCGTTGTGGAAAGCCTGGGCCTTGAAGGGCTGGACTTGGGTGTTGATAAGAGACATGTGATTTCCTTTCGGGGTTACAGGGTAAGAAAAAATTTGATAACCGTTATCGTATCGGAATAAATTCAATTGTCATTGATATGTTGATTGATATTGACTATCACATCAATAGCTCTGGCTACGCACGTAGGACCGCCCACAACATACACAGCCAGCCCAGCATGAAGGCAGCACCACCCCATGGAACCAGGCCACGTGCAGCCTGCCAGTTCAACAGTAAGCGCAGGTCAATGTTGATGCAAAACAGCACTATGCCAATAGCAAACAAACCAGCAGCGGCGCAAACAATCCACCGCTTGGAACTTTGGGAGCCCCACAACAGTGCCACCAACATGGCAAGGGCATGAAACTGCATCATCTGCTGGGCGGACGCAAAGCTGGCATGCACGCCTTGTGCAAAGACAGGCAAATGGGCTGCCATGGCACCCAGCACCACGCTGGCCAAGGCGGACAGCACAGCAAACGCCGCCAACAAAAGGGCCGGCCAAGGCCATCGACGGGTCGTACCCAGAACAACACTCATGCTTTAACGCTCCTGCAATTTTTCAAACACCCGGACCAGCATCGGCCTGGTGAAGGCTGCACCATCATCGTCGCAATGCGCAGCAAAAGCCTGTGCGATACGAACCAGCAAGCCCTCATCGATGTCCAGCTCCATGAACGTGGGCCGAAGCATGCGTTTTTCGAAGGCGGCAAAGTCAGCAAAATGCACAGGCTGCGTGAACCGCACCGCTTCGCCCTCGCTCCACTTTCCTTGGCGCGGCAGGCGGTCAAGCGCCGCTTGCGCTGCCACACGTACCACCCCCTCGTCGTTGTAGAGGCGAACAATTTCATTGAGGGCGCCGGCATACACAGGCTCGGACACATACAACAGCCCTCCGGGTTTGAGAACGCGCCAGACTTCCTGCAAGGCTTCGTCCATCTCTGGTACAGGTACATGATGCAGGGACTTGAGCATCATGGCAGCGTCAAAGGTGTCCGCGTCGGCAGGCACCTGCGTGGCGGAAGCCAACTCAAAGCGCATGCCCTGTACAGGCTCCTGAGCATTGCGAGCCATGGCACGTTCGTCAAGATCGAGCCCCAGATAGCTGCGGCCAGGTGCTAGAGCCATCCACTGGCGTGCCAACCGGGCACGACCGCAGCCCAGTTCGATCAGACTTTGCACATCTGTTCCCAGGCAGGCTTGCAAGACCTCCAGCTCATCGGACACCACTGCCCCCTCATGATTCATACATCCTCCCAATGTTGATCTGGCTCAATATGCAGCAGCATAGTGCCAAAGGCTTGCGATAGATCATGGCCCCTGGCTGAAATGGATCTCAAATGCAGGCATCCCAACAGGAGATAACCATGAAAGCATTGATCGACCTCTTTTCTACAGACTACGGCCTGATGAGTCTGGCAGGCATTTTGTTCATGATCGGCATGGCCGTGTTCTTCATTCGCTTGTTTCTGAACAAGATCAAGTAAACCGGGCGCCACGCGCGCACCTTGGCTTGCGTCCATGCATAATTGACGTTTACGTTAACGTCAATCAATTTCACACAGCAAGGAGCGAGACATGGACATTCAAGGCAAGGTATTCATCGTCACAGGCGGCGCATCGGGCCTGGGCGAAGGCACGGCACGCATGCTGGCGGCCAACGGTGGCAAAGTCGTTATTGCCGATATGCAGACTGAAAAAGGCGAAGCCGTGGCCAAAGAGATTGGCGGGGCCTTCGTCAAATGTGATGTCAGCAGCGAAGCTGACGGTCAGGCCGTCATAGCCAAGGCCGTGTCCATGGGCAAGCTCATGGGCCTGGTCAACTGCGCAGGCATTGCACCTGCCGAGAAAACCGTGGGCAAGAACGGGGCACACGCGCTGGCGGTTTACGTCAAAACCATCCAGGTCAACCTGATCGGCACCTTCAACATGATCCGCCTGGCCGCAGAGGCCATGTGCAAGAACGAGCCCGAAGCCACGGGCGAGCGCGGCGTACTCATCTCTACCGCCAGCGTGGCCGCTTACGACGGCCAAATTGGCCAGGCCGCGTATGCAGCCTCCAAGGGTGGCGTGGTCGGCATGACCCTGCCCATCGCCCGGGACCTTGCCCGCAACGGTATTCGCAACATGACGATTGCCCCGGGCATCTTCGGCACCCCCATGCTGTTTGGCATGCCCCAGGAAGTGCAGGACGCCCTGGCCGCGGGCGTGCCCTTCCCCAGCCGTCTGGGCACTCCACAGGACTATGCCCGTCTGGCCAAGCACATCTTCGAAAACGACATGCTCAACGGTGAAGTCATTCGCCTGGATGGCGCGATTCGACTGGCGCCAAAATGATCCGGGTCCAATGATCCAGGCGATTTGAGCCACAAAAAAAGGAGCCGAGGCTCCTTTTTTTGTGGACGTGATCCGAAGATCAGTAGGCTTGACCCAGCTGGCTCAGGATGTGCGGATTCTCCAGGGTGGAGGTGTCCTGCGTGATTTCCTCGCCTTTGGCCAGCGAACGCAGCAGACGGCGCATGATCTTGCCCGAACGGGTCTTGGGCAGGTTCTCGCCAAAGCGAATGTCCTTGGGCTTGGCGATCGGGCCGATTTCCTTGGCGATGTGGTCGCGCAGCTGCTTGGCAATCGCTTTGCCTTCTTCGGTGTTGGGCAAGGCACGCTTGAGCACCACGAAGGCGCAGATGGCCTCACCCGTGGTGTCGTCAGGACGCCCCACCACCGCGGCTTCGGCCACCAGCTCGGTGCAGCTGACCAGGGCAGATTCGATTTCCATCGTGCCCATGCGGTGACCCGACACGTTCAGCACGTCGTCGATACGACCCGTGATGGTGAAGTAGCCGGTCTCAGCGTCGCGGATGGCGCCGTCGCCAGCCAGGTAGTACTTGCCCTTGAAGTCGTCGGGGTAGTAGCTCTTCTTGAAACGCTCGGGGTCGCCCCAGATGTTGCGAATCATCGAGGGCCAAGGACGCTTGACCACCAGAATGCCACCTTGACCGTTGGGCATGTCTTCGCCGGTTTCGCTGACGATGGCAGCCTGGATGCCCGGGAACGGCAGCGTGCAGGAGCCCGGCACCAGCGGGGTCGCACCCGGAATGGGGGTGATCATGTGGCCGCCGGTTTCGGTTTGCCAGAAGGTGTCCACGATGGGGCAACGGCCGCCACCGACGTGCTGGTGGTACCACTCCCAGGCGGCGGGGTTGATCGGCTCACCCACCGAGCCCAGCAGACGCAGGCTCGAGAGGTTGTAGCTCTTGGGGTGCACAGCATCGTTGGCTTCCGCGGCCTTGATGAGGGAGCGGATAGCGGTCGGTGCTGTGTAGAAGATGGAGACTTTGTGGTCCTGGATCATCTTCCAGAAGCGGCCGGCGTCAGGATATGTAGGCACGCCTTCAAACACGATCTCGGTGCCGCCCAGGGCCAGCGGGCCATAGGTGATGTAGGTGTGGCCCGTGACCCAGCCGATGTCGGCCGTGCACCAGAACACGTCGTCCTGCTTGAGGTCGAATGTCCACTTGGTGGTCAAGGCTGCGTGCAGCAGGTAGCCGCCGGTGCTGTGCTGAACGCCCTTGGGCTTGCCAGTGGAACCGGAAGTGTAGAGCAGGAACAACGGGTGCTCGGCTTCCACCCACTCAGGCTCGCAGGTGGTAGCTTGCTTGTCGGCCAGGTCGGCCATCCACTGGTCACGGCCAGCGGTCATGGTCACGTCCACGGTGCCACGCTTGACCACCAGCACGTTCTTGATGCTGTCGCAACCGCCCAGCGTCAGGGCTTCGTCGACAATGGCTTTGAGGGGCAGTTGCTTGCCGCCACGCACCTGGCAGTCAGCCGTGATCACTGCCACAGCACCGGTGTCTTCAATACGATCACGCAGGGCCTGAGCCGAGAAGCCGCCAAACACCACAGAATGGGTTGCACCGATACGGGCGCAAGCCTGCATGGCCGCCACACCGTCGATCGACATGGCGATGTAAATCATGACGCGGTCACCTTTTTTGACGCCGATGCTCTTGAGGGCGTTGGCGTACTGGCAGGTCTTGGCCAAAAGCTGGCTATAGGAGACCTTGGTCACTTCACCACCGTCAGCTTCGAAGATGATGGCGGTCTTGTCGCCCAGGCCACGCTCGACGTTGCGGTCCAGGCAGTTGTAGGACACGTTCAGCTTGCCGTCTTCAAACCATTTGAAGAACGGGGCATTGGATTCATTGAGCACCTTGGTAAAGGGCTGTTTCCAGGTGATCAGCTCCTTGGCCAGACGACCCCAAAAACCTTCGTAATCGGTCTCGGCTTCCTTGCACAGGGCGTTGTAGGCCTCCATGCTGGGGATATAGGCGTTCTTGGCAAAGGCTTCGCTGGGTTTATAGAGTGTGCTTGCGCTCATAGTGATTGTCTCCTGAATGACAAAACAGACTTAACCTGTGCACTGTCATCGCTGGCTCTTACAAAGCACTGACTGACAGACAACTTGCAAGCGGGCGTACTGTGCAAGCTGTGGCTGGCCCTAAAATCCGGGTTTGACCAGCGCACGCTTTTTCGTATGCAAGACCCTACTCGCAAAAACCCTCTTCGCCCGTTGCCCAACCTGATTTTTGCCAGTCGCTGGCTGCAGTTGCCCTTGTACCTGGGCTTGATTGCTGCTCAAGGTGTCTACGTGTTCCATTTCTGGGTCGAGCTGGTGCACTTGCTCGAAGCTGTTTTTGGCAACCAGCATGCGCTGGACATTCTGGTCAACAGCATTGGCTACAAATCAGATGCTCCCGTCACCAGCCTGAATGAAACCGTCATCATGCTGGTGGTGCTGGGGTTGATCGACGTGGTGATGATCTCCAACCTGCTGATCATGGTGATTGTGGGGGGCTACGAAACCTTTGTTTCGCGCCTGAACCTCGAAGGACACCCCGACCAGCCCGAGTGGCTGGACCATGTGAACGCTTCAGTACTTAAGGTCAAGCTGGCCACCGCCATCATCGGCATCAGCTCAATCCACCTGCTCAAGACCTTCATCAACGCCGCCAACTACGATGAGAAGGTACTGATCTGGCAAACCATCATCCACATTGCCTTCCTGCTGAGCGCCATGGCCATTGCCATGACCGACAGGCTGCTGCCCCACCACGCAGCACACGACAAGAACCACTGATTTTCAAGCGAGTACCACCATGACCGTCATCAAGCAAAACGACCTGATCGAATCCATCGCAGGCGCCCTGCAGTACATCAGCTACTACCACCCGGCCGACTACATCGAGCACCTGGCCCGCGCCTACGAGCGCGAGCAAAGCCCCGCCGCCAAAGATGCGATGGCGCAGATCCTCACCAACAGCAAGATGAGCGCGCTGGGCCACCGCCCGATCTGCCAGGACACCGGCATCGTCAACGTCTTCCTGAAGGTGGGCATGAACGTGCGCTGGGAAGGCTTTACAGGCAGCCTGGAAGACGCCATCAACGAAGGCGTGCGCCGTGGCTACATGAACCCCGACAACGCCCTGCGCGCTTCGGTCGTGGCCGATCCGCTGTTTGCCCGCAAGAACACCAAGGACAACACGCCAGCCGTGATCTTCACCGAGATCGTGGCCGGCGACAAAGTCGACATCACCGTGGCGGCCAAGGGCGGCGGCTCCGAGAACAAGTCCAAGATGATCATGATGAACCCGAGCGACAACCTGGTCGACTGGGTGCTCAAGACCGTGCCGACCATGGGCGCTGGCTGGTGCCCGCCGGGCATGCTGGGCATCGGCATCGGCGGCACCGCCGAAAAAGCCGTGCTGCTGGCCAAGGAAAGCCTGATGGACGACCTGGACATGTACCAGCTGCAAGCCAAGAGCGCCCGCGGTGAGAAGCTTGACCAGGTGGAAGAGTTGCGCCTGGAGCTGTTCGATAAGGTCAACGCCCTGGGCATTGGCGCCCAAGGCCTGGGTGGCCTGACCACGGTGCTCGACGTCAAGATCAAGATGTACCCCACCCACGCCGCTTCCAAGCCCGTGGCGATGATCCCCAACTGCGCGGCCACCCGCCACGCCCATTTTGTGATGGACGGCTCCGGCCCCGTGTACCTGGACGCCCCGAGCCTGGACCTGTGGCCCAAAGTGGACTGGCAGCCTGACACCGAAAAGAGCCAGCGCGTGGACCTCAACACGCTCACCAAGGAACAGGTCGCCAGCTGGAAGCCGGGCCAGACCCTGCTGCTCAACGGCAAGATGCTGACCGGCCGCGATGCCGCGCACAAGCGCATCCAGGACATGCTGGCCAAGGGCGAGCAGCTGCCGGTGGACTTCACCAACCGCGTGATCTATTACGTGGGCCCAGTTGACCCTGTGGGTGATGAAGTGGTCGGCCCAGCCGGTCCCACCACCGCCACCCGCATGGACAAGTTCACCGACATGATGCTGGCCCAGACCGGCCTGATCGCCATGGTGGGCAAGGCCGAGCGCGGCCCGGTGGCCATCGAATCGATCAAGAACCACAAGTCGGCCTACCTCATGGCCGTCGGCGGCGCCGCTTACCTGGTGTCCAAGGCCATCAAGGGCGCCAAAGTGGTGGGCTTTGCCGACCTGGGCATGGAAGCCATCTACGAATTCGACGTGGTCGACATGCCCGTGACGGTGGCGGTCGATGCCGGTGGCACCAGCGCCCACATCACCGGCCCGGCCGAGTGGGAAAAGCGGATTGCCAGCGGTGAGTTCAAGGGCATCACCGTCAAGGCCGGTTGATGAACGAAACGACAAAGGCCGCTCAAGCGGCCTTTTTCACAAACAGCCCCCAGGCCACCACATGACCGTAAACCAGCACCCCATTGGCGTGTTCGACAGCGGCATCGGCGGCCTGAGTGTGTTGCAGTCCCTGCTGACCACCCTGCCCCACGAACACTTTGTCTACATGGCCGACAACGGCCATGCGCCATATGGTGAGAAAACCGATCTGTTCGTGCGCCAGCGTACACACGCCATCGCGCGGCACTTGATCGAACAGCATCACATCAAGGCCCTTGTGGTGGCCTGCAACACCGCCACCGCTGCAGCCATTCATGAGTTGCGGCACCAGTACCCCCATCTGGTGCTGATCGGGGTGGAGCCTGCACTCAAGCCCGCCGCCCAAAGCACCCGCACAGGACACGTTGGCGTGATGGCCACACGCGGCACCGTAGGTAGCGAGAAATTCGCTCGTCTGCTCGAAAGCCTCGACCCTTCAACCCGTTTTGAAGTGAAGGCCTGCAATGGTCTGGCACTGGCCATTGAACAAAGCACCCTGCCTGCACACGCCCAAGAAGCACAGGCACAGGTGAGCCGTCTGTTAGAGCAGTATGTGAATGAGCTTGGCGCATTTGGCGCAGCTCCTGGCCAGATGGACACGCTGGTGCTGGGTTGCACCCACTATGTGTTCGCTCAAGATGAACTGCAGCAGTTGCTTGGCCCCGATGTGCATATCATCTCCACCGGCGAAGCTGTGGCACGCCAGACCTATCGCCAGTTGGAGGCTGCTGGGCTGCTCAACCCGAAAGCCGCACCGGCCCATGCACATGGACGCGTATCGCTTTACACCACGGGTGATTTGTCGAGTTTGAAAGCGGCTGCAGCGCGTTGGCTGGCACTACCCGCCAGCGATTGCCATCAGGCGACAAGCGTTTGATCTAAGCCTTAACGCATGCCAGCGGCTGCAATGTCCAACGCCCGCAAGCGCAGGGCGGGGTCAAAAATATCGCAGACCAACATCAACTCATCGGCTTGCGTCGCCTGCGCAATGCGGCTCAACTCCTCTTGCACACGCTCTGGCCCGCCAATGACCGCCATGGCCAGAAAGTCCGCAATGGCGGCTTGCTCTCTGGGCTCCCGCGAAGCCAGATAACCCTCTACCGGTGGCTGCAATGCACGACGCTCACCGCGCACAATGCCCGAAGCGCGCTGGTGGATGCTGCTGGCGAGAAATTGGGCCTCTTCATCCGTGGGCGCCGCAATCAGCGGCACACCGACCACCACCCGTGGCCTTGACAACACGGCCGACGGCACAAAATGGCTGCGGTAAATATTCAAGGCCTGCATCAACATGCGGGGCGCAAAGTGAGAAGCGAAGGCATACGGCAGCCCACGCTGCGCCGCCAATTGGGCCGAAAACAGGCTCGAACCCAACAACCAGATCGGCACGTGGGAGCCCGAACCTGGCGAGGCCACCACACGCTGACCAGGCTGCAGATCGCCCAGCAACTGTTGAAGCTCGGCTACTTCCCTAGGAAAGTCCTCCTCAGTCTCGACCCGGTTGCGGCGCAGGGCGCGCATGGTCACAGGGTCGGTGCCTGGAGCACGCCCCAGACCCAAATCAATACGCCCGGGGTACAAGGCTTCCAGCGTGCCAAACGCTTCAGCCACCACCAGCGGTGCATGGTTGGGCAGCATGATGCCTCCAGACCCCACACGTATGCGTTGGGTGGCGCCCGCCACATGGCCCACCAATACCGCTGTCGAAGAACAGGCCAGCCCGGGCATGTTGTGGTGCTCGGCCAACCAGTAGCGCGTAAAACCCAATTGCTCGACATGGCGAGCAGTCTGAACTGCAGTGTCAATGGCTTGCGCAACCGTGCTGCCTTCTCGCACGGCCACAAGGTCCAGCATGGAAAGTTGAGTCTTGGTCATCGATTTACCTGTCTTGAATATCCGCTTGGATGTCCCGGCTCAGGCCATGCCTTGTGCCTTGCGGTGACCTCGTTCGACATCCACCGGTTTGAGCAACACCAGCCCGAGCACAAACAGCAAGGCCGTTGACACAATCGCAAGGCGATGGTTACCGCCGCTCAGCCAGGTGATGAGGCCATAGGACAAGGGGCCCACGATGCTGGCCAGGCGAATGGCAAAGGTCCACAAACCAAAAAACTCTGCCAGCCGTGCAGCGGGCACCATCATGCCTGCCATGGCTCGCCCCGCCGACTGGCTGGAGCCCAAAAAGACGCCGGCAATAGCGGCAGCGACCCAGAACATGCCCTTAGTGGTTGAAGCCGCAGCCAGGAGGCAAGTGATGATCCAGCCCACAATCGTGACACCCAAGGCGCGCTTGTGACCCAAAGCATCCTGAACATGTCCAAACAGCAATGCACCCGCAAAGGCTGCGATGTTGAGGACAAAGATCAACACCATGGTTTCCTGCGGCCGAAAACCAATGACCTGTTCAGCATAAATGGCCGCCAGCGAAATCGCCACCGCCACCCCAGCCTGATAAGCCACCGCACACGCCATCAATTGCCGGAAGTCTGCGTACGGCGCGCTGTCACGCCAGCTTGTACGTAGACGAGCCAGCCCGGCAACAAAACCATGTGCCGAGGGCTCATCCCCTGTTTTCGGTTTGCTGTGCTCACGCAACAACACAAAAGTCACGCTGGCCGCCAGGGCGTAAATGCCAGCGGTGATCCACATCGTCACCGGTACAAACTGCGAGGCTGTTTCATGCCGTGCCTGCGCTGATAAGACATAAGCCAGGCAAATGCCCAGGGTCAACATGCCCCCCAGATAACCCAAGGCCCAGCCCCAGCCACTGACACGGCCCATGGCCTGGGGACGAGCCAGCTCGGGCAAAAACGCCGCTGTGAGCGACTCACCGTATGAATAAAACGTGTTGGACAACACCAGCAAAGCCAGCCCCAAGGCCACCTGGCCTGGTCCGACCCAGGCCAGTGCAGCAGTAGAGACCACGCAGGCGGCAGTCACCAGCAAAAGCAGCCGCTTCTTGGCGGCATGCTTGTCCGCCCAGGCCCCGAGACCCGGCATGGTGAACATGACCACAGCGTAGGAAATGCTCAGCCCCACCGTCCAGGCCAGCGTGGCCCAACTGGCGCCACCGGCCACACCGCCCACAAAGTAAGCTGCAAAGACCGCCGTGATGACCACCGTGGTGTAGCCAGAATTGGCAAAGTCGTACATGGCCCAGCCAAAAAGCTCCCTGGCTTTGACGCCCGGATTGAGGCTGTTTGCAAAAAGTGATTTCATGGCCGCACTAACGAGACTGAGGCCCGAAGATTTCAGTGCAGGTGACGCGGACGACGACCGCCACCACCGTGGCCATTGTTGCCACCACGAGGCGGACGCCCCAAGTCCAGCGAGCTGACCAGGTCATTGAAGCGGTCACTGAACAGCTTGTCGATTTCGGAAACCACGCCCCCGAGCTGGGAAGCGTCAAAGTGCCGCTCCATCATGTTGACGACGTCATGCAACAGCAAGTCGCGTTGCGCCTGCATGATGGCCGCAGGATCCGGCCCCACGAACAGCATGACAAAGTCATCGCGAGCCTCTGAACCACTGGCCTCGTCCTCGTCATCGAACTCGGCGTCATAGAACGTCACTTCAATCTGAGCACCAGCGGAAGACAGATCGTTGAGGTTCATGCACAGTTCGTCAAGCACCTGACGGAAATCGTCATCGCCACGCACCGTCCAGCACATCTGCAACTTGTGCGCGGCAGCGTCAAAGCGTAAACCAGGCTCTTCCTCGTACAGACTGACAGCACCCTCGCCCAGCGAACGAGCCCCCACATAACGCCACAAAGGCTTGAGTGCGTCCTGAACGGCAGCAGCATCCACATCGGCGCGAAGAGGCACATCGCCATGAACATGGATTTCGTAGGGGGTGGAGTAGCTGGGCATAATTTTTTCCTGTGGTGCCCCGGACCGGAATCGAACCGGTACGCCCGTTAAAAGGCGGCAGATTTTAAGTCTGATGTGTCTACCAATTTCACCACCGGGGCACGCCCCTCTATTGTGCCTGCAAGTTCAGCTCTTGTAGATCCAGCCTCGCCTGACCAGAAGCTTTTCGATCTCTACGGCCACAAAAAGCACCCCGGCGAGCAAGAAACAGAGCAACAGCTCAAAGGCGGAAAGTGGCTCAGTTTTGAACACCGTATTGAGCCAGGGCACATACAGCACTGCCATTTGCAGCCCCACACTCAGCACCACAACGATGAGCAAAGGCTTGTTGGTCAGCAAGCCTTGCGTAAAGAGGCTTTCACGCTCACTTCGTACAGCCAGGACATGCCCCAGTTGTGACAGGGTCAGCACGGTAAACACCATGCTTTGCCAATGAGTGCTTCCTTCCTCGAGAGCCCAGGCCTGAGCCAGCACACAAAGCCCGCCCATCAGCAATCCCGCCCACACCATGTGCTGCCACAGGCCTTGCGCAAAAATGCTCTCCTGCGGTGGGCGTGGTGGGCGCTGCATCACGCCGCGCTCCACCCCTTCCCCTGCCAGTGCGAGCCCAGGCAAACCATCGGTGACCAGGTTGATCCACAGCAGGTGGATCGGCAACAGAGGAATCGGCAAAGCCAGCAAGGAGGCCAGCACCAGGGTCCAGATCTCGCCAGCGTTGCTGGGCATGGTGAATTTGACGAACTTACGAATGTTGTCGTAAATGCGCCGACCTTCACGTACCGCGTGGACCAGGGTGACAAAGTTATCGTCCAGCAGCGTCATGTGCGCGGCTTCGCGGGCCACGTCCGTGCCGCCCTGCCCCATGGCAATGCCGATGTCTGCACGCTTGAGCGCTGGCGCATCGTTGACGCCATCGCCCGTCATGGCCACCAGCTCGCCCTGGTCTTGCAGGGCCTTCACAATCTTGATTTTTTGTTCCGGATTGAGTCGCGCATACACCCGCACTTGTTTGACCTCGCGCTCAAAGTCATGCAGGGGCAAAGCCTGGAGTTCGCTGCCCGTCATCACCTTGTCGTGCCCGTCCATGATGCCCAGGCGACGTGCAATCGCGGCTGCGGTTGCGGGGTGATCACCCGTCATCATGACCACACGAATGCCTGCAGCCTTGCAGGCGGCCACCGCCTCTTGCGCTTGTGGCCGTGGCGGATCAATCAACCCGACAAAACCACAAAAAGCCAGCTCACACTCGTATGCATCCAGAGGGCCCTGCGTTGGCAAGACAGGCAAGGAGCGGCGCGCCAGGGCCAACACCCGCAAGCCCTGCCTGGCCAGGCCCCTGGCCTGCTCATGCAAGGCCGCCTGATCGATTGCTGCTTGACCCGTACTGCCCCACAGCTGTGTGCAGCGTGGCACCACGGCCTCCGGCGCGCCTTTCACAAGCATCAGCACGCCAGACTCATCCGGATGGAAGGTGCTCATCCGCGCACGCTCGGCGCTGAATGGCACTTCGGCCAGACGCGGCCACTGTAGGCGATCGAGCTCAGGTGCCCAGCCCTGAGCTGCGGTAAACACGAGCATCGCTGTTTCGGTCGGGTCGCCGACCCATTGGCCTTGGGAGTCCATCGCCGCGTCGTTGCACAGATTCAGGATCTTGCCTGCCTCGCGCCGCTCAGCCCCGTCTGCCACTTGCAGCACATCCACATGCATCCTGTTCATGGTCAAGGTGCCTGTTTTGTCGCTGCAAATGGTGGTGACCGAGCCCAAGGTCTGCACAGCAGGCAAACGCCGGATCAAGGCACGGTGACGCGCCATGCGGGCAGCGCCCAAGGCCAGGGTGATGGTGACCACAGCTGGCAAGGCCTCGGGAATGGCGGCCACCGCTAGGCTGATGGCGGTCAGCAGCATGGTCATGGGCATTTCACCGCGCAACCACCCGGCCAGGAATAAAACCGCGCAAATGAACAAGACCACCACGGACAGCTTTTGTCCAAACGCAGCCAGCCGCTTTTGCAAAGGGGTCTTGCCGCCTTCCTGATCCAGCAGGGACGCAATCTTGCCCAGCTCGGTGCGCATGCCCGTCGCCACCACCAGCCCACGCGCACGGCCGTAGGCCACCGTGGTGCCTTTGTAGGCCATATTCAGCCGGTCGCCCAAGGCCAGATCATTCGCCTGCAGTGTGGGCAACTGTTTTTCCACCACCATGGACTCACCGGTCAGAGTGGACTCATCGACCTTCAACGACGACAACTCCAGCAAACGCACGTCCGCCGGCACGATATTGCCCGCCTCCAGATCGACCACATCCCCGGGCACTAGTTGTGTGGCGTCGATCTGCTGCACCTGCCCCTCACGAAGCACGCGTGCTTGCAGCGCCATCATTTGCTTGAGGGCCTTCATCGCACGCTCGGCCCGGTATTCCTGAACAAAGCCCAGCACCGCGTTGAGCACCACAATCACGGCAATGGCCACCACATCCTGTGGCTCGCCAATGAGTCCGGCAATGATGGCCGCGACCAGCAGCACCAGAATCATGAAGTCGCCAAATTGCGCAAGCAGGATCCGCAACGGGTGCCTTTGCCCGGTCTCGACCAGCGCGTTGGCCCCCACCTTCGCGAGCCGTTCCTGCGCCTGCGCAGTGCTCAGCCCCTTGTGTGCATCACTGCCCAGCTGGCGCAGCAAATCATCTGCCTCACGCAAGTGGGCATCTAGCACAACCGTTTCAGGAGAAGGCGTATCAGTGGTCATGCAGGTAGATAAACAAGGTGTTCAGAATGTAAATGGCAAACAACAACAAGCTGGTCCAGCTCAGGGTGCGAAAAGCCTTCGAGACCGGGCGCAGGATCAAGCCGACCACAGCCACACCGCTCATCATCATGGCGGAAAAAGCGGAGACAGAATGCACGATGGAAACATCAGCAAACAAAGGCCCCGGCAAATAAGCCAGGTCGTCAACAGCCAGGATGGCCATGTTGAACAAATTGCTGCCAAACAAGTTGCCAATGGCCATGTCTACCGAGCCCATGCGCAAGGCGGCGACCGTGACGGCCACTTCGGGAGCTGATGTGATGACAGCAACGAACAGCGTACCCACAAAACTTTGCTCCCACTGCATGGCGCGCGCCAGAGCATCGCCGACAAACGGCAAGAGCAATGCGGCCAGCACCACAGCCAATGCCGCCAGCAAATAGCGACTGAGCGCCTGCCCCAATGTCCATTGGGTCTGTTGCACTTGGCTGTCAGAATCGGACGCAGGCACCTGCTGGAGTTCATAGCGGTACAGCGAACGCAAAGCCAGCGCATAAAGCAGCACCAGCAACGGCGTGTACCAACCGACATGCCACAGCGCGGGCACGTTGGCATCTCGGTAGATCAGCAGGTTAAATCCCGCAAAGCCGATCAGTGCAATGCTGTAGCCTGCAGCCACCACATTGCCCAGGCGGGCCCGGGTAAAAATGGATTCCTTACGATAGAGCACATCCAGCACCACGATGAGCAGCAGGTTGAACACACAGCTGCCCATGACGCTGCCTACCGCTATGTCCGGCACCTGAGCGACGGTCACCGCAGACAGCCCGCTGACCAGCTCCGGCAAAGAGGTCACCGTTGCCAGCAGCACAAGTCCCACCCAGCTGCGCGACAATCCGCTGAGCTGGGCAATCGCGTCGCCGTAATGGCAAAGCTTGTACCCCGCGTACCCGATGATGCCCAGGCAACCAGCCAGCAAAAACCAGATCAACCACACGCTTTGCACGATCACCTCACTCACCTCACATGCTCCCAAGTGTAGGCGTACCGCCAATCAAGCCCTTTTTGGCACAATCTGTCCACTCCCGTACCTCCAAGACAAATCCATGCAAACCCTTTTCCCCCATGGCTGGGACCACTACCTGGCTGGCGGCCTGCTGATCGGCGCCGGTGTCTCGCTGATGTTTTTGCTGCTGGGTCGCATCGTCGGCATGAGCACGTTTTTCAGCTCGAGCTGGTCTTACGTTTCGCGTCTGCCCTACTTCCAGCAGGCCCCTTTGTTGCAAACGCGCCTGTGGCGCCTGGTCTGTGCTGTCGGCCTGGTGCTGGGTGCGGCTTTGTGGTGGTGGCTGGCTGGACCGGAGCAGGCAGCACATACTCAGGTCAGCCCGGTCCGCCTGCTGATCGGCGGCTTGCTGGTGGGGTATGGCGCACGCTTGGCCAACGGCTGCACTTCAGGACACGGCATTTGTGGCCTGGCCAGTTTGTCTCGCCCCTCGCTGGCGGCGGTGTTGATCTTCATGGCGGCGGCCATCATCACTGCGCGTGTGTTTGCCTTCGTGACAGGAGGTGCAGCATGAAGCGCCTGCAAACTTGGGCCGCCATGCTGGTGGTGCTCGCTGGCGGCATGCTCTTTGGCTACGGCCTGGCCCTATCCACCATGATCTCGCCCGAAGTGGTTCTTGGCTTTTTAACCGGCAAGGACTACGGCCTGACTCTGGTCATGGGCGGTGCAGTGGCGATCACCCTGGTGTGCTACCAACTGGCGCCTCGCTGGATGTCCGGACCGGTCATGGACAAACAATTCATGCTGCGCGAGGCCAGGCTGGACCGGGACACCGTGCTGGGATCCATCGTTTTTGGCATCGGCTGGGGCCTGTGCGGCGTGTGTCCAGGCCCGGCCATTGCAGGGCTGGGTGCGGGCAACATCGACATGCTCTGGGCGCTTGACGGTATTTTTGCGGGCGCTTACCTGCAAGGCTGGCAAGCCAACCGCAAAACCGCGTCTTAACCCAGAGGTTGCGGCATCAGAAACTCACGGCTGATGCGCGCACCCAGAACGTTCACCCGCTCCAGAAACTGCGTCAGGTAAGCGTGTAAGCCGGTAGCCAGGATTTCGTCAATGCTGCCAAAGGCCAGTTCAGCACGTAGCCTGCCTGCATGCCGCAAGGTCTGGCTGGTGGCGTCCGAAGTCACCATGCTCAGGTTGCTCATGACCTCGTTCATGCTGGCATGCAAGGAGCGCGGCATGTCCGGACGCAGGATCAGAAGCTCGGCCACGCGTTCGGGCTTGATCACATCGCTGTACACCTTGCGGTAGACCTCAAACCCGCTGACGCTGCGCAAGATGGCGCTCCAGTGGTAGAAGTCGAATTCCTGCGCCGACTCCGGCGCCGCCATCTCTGCCATGGGCAAGCCGAAGTAATCGCCCTTCACCGCATGGAACTTCACGTCCACCAAACGGGCCGTGTTGTCCGAACGCTCCAAAAACGTTCCCAGGCGCATGAAATGCAAGGCCTCATCCATCAGCATGGTGCCCACCGTCACGCCGCGCGAGAGGTGCGAACGAAACTTGACCCACTCAAAAAACTGGCCAGGGTCGCGCTCAAACTCACGGCTCTTGAGCATGCGATTGACTTCCAGCCAGGTCTGGTTCTGGGTTTCCCACACTTCCGTGGTCAGCGTGCCGCGCACGGCACGGGCATTTTCGCGGGCCGCACGCAGACACGACACGATGGACGATGGGTTGTCCTCATCGCGCACCATGAACTGCATGACCCCCGAAGGCGTGATCTCGCCATGCAACGCTCTGTAGGAAGGCAGCAGCTCGCTGATGGACAAAATACCTTCCCATCCCGCCTGCGCTGCAACCGCAGACTGGGGCAGCATGGAGGTTTCGTAACTCACATTGAGCATACGTGCCGTGTTCTCGGCGCGCTCCATGTAGCGCGACATCCAGAACAAATGATCAGCGGTTCTTGACAACATCTTGCGGTCCTTCAATTCAGTCTTGTGGCTTGCTCAGGCTTGCAAGATCCAGGTGTCTTTGGTGCCCCCGCCTTGCGAGGAATTGACCACCAATGAGCCTTCTTTCAGGGCCACGCGGGTCAGGCCTCCGGGCACCATTTGCACCGTGCGCCCACTGAGTACAAAGGGACGCAAATCAATGTGACGCGGCGCAACGCCGCTGTCCACATACGTCGGGCAGCTGGACAGGGACAAAGTGGGCTGCGCGATGTAGCCCGCGGGGTTAGCCAGCAAGGCTGCGCGGAATGCTTCAATCTCGGCCTTCGTCGCCGAAGGACCCACCAGCATGCCGTACCCCCCTGCACCATGCACTTCCTTGACCACCAGGTCCTGGAGGTTCGCCAGGGTGTATTGCAGATCCTCTTTTTTCCGGCACATGTAGGTGGGCACATTTTTAAGGATCGGCGCCTCGCCCAAATAGAACTTGATCATGTCCGGCACATACGGATAAATCGACTTGTCGTCCGCCACACCCGTGCCCACGCCGTTGCAGATACTCACGTGGCCAGCCTTATAAGCTTCCATCAACCCCGCACAACCCAGCGTGGAAGAAGGACGGAACACCTCCGGGTCGAGAAAGTCATCATCAACACGGCGGTAAATCACATCCACACGCTTGGGCCCACGTGTAGTGCGCATGTACACAAACTTGTCCTTGACGAACAGGTCCTGTCCTTCTACCAGTTGCACGCCCATTTGCTGAGCCAGGAAGGCGTGCTCGAAATAGGCGCTGTTGTACATGCCGGGCGTCAGCACCACTACCGTCGGCTCCGCCGTGGTGGCGGGGCTGCTCGCTCGCAGTGTCTCGAGCAGCAAATCAGGGTAATGCGCCACGGGTGCAACGCGGTGGTGTCCAAAAAGTTCCGGGAACAGACGCATCATCATTTTGCGGTCTTCGAGCATGTAGCTCACACCGCTGGGCACGCGCAGGTTGTCCTCAAGCACGTAGTACTCGCCATTGCCCGCACTGTCTGGCGCGCGCACGATGTCAATGCCGCTGATGTGCGAATAAATCTGGTTGGGCACATCCACACCGACCATCTCGGGGCGGAATTGGGCATTGTTTTCGATCTGCTCACGCGGGATGACGCCGGCCTTGAGAATCTCCTGATCGTGATAGATATCGTGAATGAAGCGGTTAAGAGCCGTCACGCGCTGCTCCAGCCCAGCCTCCATGCTCGTCCATTCGTGGGCAGGAATGATGCGTGGAATCAAGTCAAAGGGAATCAGACGCTCAGTGCCCGATCCGTCTTCGTCCTTGTCACCATAAACAGCAAACGTGATGCCGACACGGCGAAAAATGACTTCAGCCTCTTCGCGGCGGGCGCGCATATTGCCTTGATCCTGAGCAGCCAACCATTGCGCATAGGCACTGTAGTGGGCACGAACCTCACCAGGGTCACTGCCTGCGGCCAGGCGGGCATACATTTCATCAAATTTGCGCATTGCGTTCACTCCTGCCCCGGAGGTTAGCAAGATACGTACCCAATCATCTTGACTGTCATCAAGAAGACGAATCAAGGGGGTGTATCGTGCCAGTAACGACGAGCCTGCTGACGCCAGCACACCGTGCGCTCAGCATCGTCACTGCGCCAATGCAGTGCGCCACACTGGTCTGTACGCACCACAGACAAGCCCAAAACAGCATAGCGCTCCATCACTGCACCAGCAGGGTGCCCATACCGATTCATATGTCCAGCTTGCACCCAGGACCAGCGTGGCTTCACGGTATCAAGAAATGTCTCACTCGACGATGTTTTGCTGCCGTGGTGCGGCACCAGCAACACGTCCACCGAGGTCAGTCGGCCTTGCTGGACAAGCTGCGCTTCTTGTGCGGTCTCGATATCGCCAGTCAACAATACGGTTCGCCGCCCATTGGAGATCCTCAACACACAACTGCCCGCATTGGTGGATACACCTTCCTGCACATAGTTGTCCTGAGGGTAGAGGAACTCGAATTGCACGCCGTCGCGCTCCCAGCGACGCCCCTGACCGCATGTTCGCAACACACGTGCCCGGCTCAGATCTTCTGGAACGGTCATAGAAGTCCACAATGTCACTTCGGGATACCTCATCAGCACCGCATGAACGCCCCCTGTGTGGTCTGTATCCCGGTGACTGAGCACCACATCCGTCAAGGGCTCGTGCGATCGATCCAGCCAAGGCCCGAGGACACGCTCACCTGCATCGCTGTATTCCGAATAGCGCGGCCCGGTGTCGTACAACAAGGTGCTGCCTTGCGTACGCACCAGCACGGCATTGCCCTGCCCCACATCGGGCGCCCAAAGATCAAACTCCCCTGACCCCGGCCGGGACGGCTGCCACAAAAGCAGCGGAATCAGCATGGGCAGACCGACCATCCGCAAAGCCATGGCCCAAGGCCGCATCAACAGCCATCCGCCACACAAACCCATGGCAGCCACAGGCCAGGGCGGAATCGGCCAAAGCAAAACCGCAGACGGCCAAGTGGCCAAGGCGTGAAGCATCTGCCACAGGGGCCACATCAGCCAGGCACTGAGCTCCCACAAGCCTGGCACAAAAACACCCAGCAAAGCCAAAGGCGTCACACCATAACTGACCCAGGCAATGGCCAATAAATTGGCCAGCAAGCCCACCAGGGACCATTGTCCAAAGAACAGCACACTCAAAGGCGCCAGCGCCAGCATGATCACCCATTGCTCTCGCAGGAGTGCTCCCACAAAGACGCCGATCTGGTGCGCGCGATGGTGCAGGCCCGTTTTTGGTGCATCCGCCAGAACACGCCCACGCGACAACAACACCCCCACCGCGACAAAACTCAGCCAGAATCCAGGCTGCAACAAGGCCCAAGGATCAAAAACCAACACGCCAAGCGCACACCACAGCCACACCAGAGACCAGGGCCAATGCCTGCCCGAATGCTGCAGCAGCAGGGCCATGCCCAACATGACCACGGTGCGCTGCGCAGGTACACCCCAGCCGCTGAACAAGGCATACGCCAGCCCGGCGCTCCAGGCCAGAAGTGCCGCCATGTGCTGCACTGGCCAACGCAACACCCACGGCTGCTGCGCCAGACCCGGCCACGTGACGATCCCCCAGCGCCACACACGCAACACCCAGACCCGCATCAGCCACACCAGCATGGTGATGTGCAATCCCGAAATGCTCATCAAATGCGCCACGCCTGTCGCGCGAAACACATCCCAATCATCAGGCTGGATAGAAGCCTGATCACCCGTGACCAATGCGGCCAGCACACCATACACCGGCTGCAACTGCGGCCAGGCCTGTCCACGTGCCAACAAACTGTCACGAACATCTTGACGCCATCGCTCCAGCGCTTGCGCCTGGCCCGATGCGAGCAACACCGGTACAGGGCCGTCGCGCGTGATGCGCACATAACCGCTCACGCGCAAGCCCCGCTCCCACATCCACAACTCGTAGTCAAAGCCAGCCGGGTTGAGCTGACCATGAGGTGTTTTCAGGCGCACGCGCATGCGCCAGCGCTGCCCGGCCTGAACACTCGGCCTGTCTGCCGTCTGCTCTGACAGGTCTCCAACAGAAGATCGATCGGGATACCAATTCAAGGACAACTGCCGGGGCGGCGCGAAATCAACAGGCAGTCCGACACCACCTTGTTTGGGAACCAGCTGAATCTCTTCGACTGAAAGGACAAAGCGCACAGCCTGCGCACTGCGTTGGGGCATGCTGGTCACCAGCCCTTGAACGTCAAAGTCACGGCCTTGCAATGCAGCCGGCAAGGTAGGCAAACGCTGGACCGCCAGCCAACCGCTCCAAGCCCAGCACGCCCCGGCCAACAGAGGCAGTGCCAGCCAGCGCCAAAACCGAGCCGAGGTCTTGCTCAGCCCAAAAAGCAGGAGCAGCGAAAGCCCCAGCACGCTGATGTAGACCCACTGCACTTGCAATTGCGCCTGTTGCAACTGCAGGGCCACGCCGCACACACCGGCCAGCGCCAGACCATGCAACCAGGCGCGCGAGCCATGGCGGTTGTGCCTTTGTTCAGGCATCTTGCTCCTCCCTGATGAGCCTGCCCCGTTTGCAATCAAAACTGGCGCGGCTCTTGCTTGTTTGATTGCCATTAAAGCAGCACCCATCGAGCTTGTCCATGTCCATCCACGTCGCCCTGCACCACGTCACCGAATACCGCTATGACCGGCCCGTCCAGCTCGGCCCCCAGGTGGTGCGCCTGCGCCCCGCGCCCCACAGCCGCAGCCGTGTGCTGTCCTACAGCCTGCGTGTGGAGCCCGAAAGCCACTTCATCAACTGGCAGCAGGACCCGTTTGCCAACTATCAGGCGCGCCTGGTCTTTCCGGAAAAAACCACCCGCTTCAAGGTCACGGTCGATCTGGTTGCCGAAATGGCGGTCTACAACCCCTTCGACTTCTTTCTGGAGCCCTCGGCCGAGACCGTGCCGCTCACCTATGCGCCCGAGCTGCGCGAAGAACTCGCCCCCTACCTGGTCTGCGCCCCCGAGCTCAAAAAAGCCCCGCTGTTCCAAAAGTACCTGGCAGGCATCGACCGCAGCGAGCAGCGGACCATCGACTTTCTGGTCGATCTCAACCAAAAGCTGCAAGGCGACATCGGCTACCTGATCCGCATGGAGCCAGGTGTGCAGACGCCCGAAGAGAGCCTGACCAAGCGCAGCGGATCCTGCCGGGACTCGGCCTGGCTCATGGTGCAGCTGCTGCGCCACCTGGGTCTGGCCGCACGTTTTGTGTCGGGCTACCTGATCCAGCTCACGCCTGACGTCAAATCGCTCGACGGTCCCAGCGGCACCGAGGTGGACTTCACCGACTTGCACGCCTGGTGCGAGGTGTACCTGCCGGGTGCGGGCTGGATCGGTCTGGACCCAACCTCGGGCCTGTTCGCGGGCGAGGGGCACATCCCGCTGGCCTGCACGCCCCAGCCCAGCAGCGCCGCGCCCATCGAAGGCCTGATCGACGAATGCGAGGTCGAGTTCGGCCACGAGATGAAGGTCAGCCGCATCTACGAATCCCCGCGTGTGACCAAGCCCTACACCGACGTGCAGTGGCAGGCCGTGCTGGCTCTGGGCGAGCAGGTGGACGCGCAGCTGCAGGCCGGTGACGTGCGCCTGACCATGGGCGGCGAGCCGACCTTTGTGGGGGTCGACAACCGCGATGCGCCCGAATGGAACACAGACGCCCTGGGCCCGACCAAACGCGGCTACGCCACCGAACTCGTGCACAAGCTGCGCGCCGAATACGGCCAGGGCGGTTTTCTGCACTTTGGCCAGGGCAAGTGGTACCCGGGCGAGCAGCTGCCGCGCTGGGCGCTGTCCATCTACTGGCGTGCCGACAGCGAGCCGATCTGGCACGACCCGACGCTGTTTGCTGACGAACGTGAACCGCACCACTACAGCAGCGAAGACGCCCGCGTTTTCATGCAGACCCTCACGCGCAAGCTGGGCCTGAGCGATCAATTCGTGCAGCCGGGCTACGAAGACACCTGGTACTACCTGTGGCGCGAGCGCCGCCTGCCGGTCAACGTTGATCCCTTCGATGCGCGACTCGACGACGAGCTCGAACGCGTGCGCCTGCGCCGCGTCTTCAGCCAGAAGCTGGACAGCGTGATCGGCTACGCGCTACCGATCCAGGCGGGTGATGTTTCACTCGGCGGCCCGCGCTGGACGACGGGCCCCTGGTTCTTCCGCGACGAGCGCATGTATTTGATTCCAGGCGACTCGCCCATGGGCTACCGCCTGCCGCTGGATACCCTGCCCTGGGTCAGCGAGGGCGACACCCCCTGGCTGATCGAACAGGACCCGTTTGCGCCGCGCCAGCCGCTGCCCAGCGCTGCGGCCATCCGTGCGCAGTACCACCGCGCATCACCCACCCCAACTTCGCACGCCAGTGTCGCTGAAACCCGCCAGCCAGGGCGCTTCGAGTCCGCCGCCTGGATCACCCGCACCGCGCTGGTGGTCGAAGCCCGCGACCCCATGCGCGCCAACGGCCCCAAGGCAGAGCGCGAACATGGCCAGCAAGCCTCGCAGCTGTATGTTTTCATGCCGCCGCTCTCGCGGCTGGAGGATTACCTCGAACTGCTCTCGGCCATCGAGGCCACCGCCAGCGAACTGGGCATGCAGATCGTGCTGGAGGGCTACCCGCCGCCTCGCGATCCGCGCCTCAAGCTGTTGCAGGTCACGCCCGACCCGGGTGTGATCGAGGTCAACATCCACCCCGCCCACAACTGGGCCGATCTGGTGGACCACACCGAGTTCCTCTACCAGGCGGCATTCGAGTCGCGCCTCTCGGCCGAAAAGTTCATGACCGACGGCCGCCACACCGGCACCGGCGGCGGCAACCACATGGTCATGGGCGGAGCCACGCCGGCCGACAGCCCCTTCTTGCGCCGCCCCGAGCTGCTGGCCAGCCTGATCCTGTACTGGCACAACCACCCCTCGCTCAGCTATTTGTTCAACGGCCTGTTCATTGGCCCGACCAGCCAGGCCCCGCGCGTGGACGAAGCGCGCAACGACCAGGTCTATGAACTCGAAATCGCCCTGCGCGAGATCGTCAAGAACCGGCAGAAGTTCGGTGCCGACATGCCCCCGTGGCTGGTGGATAGAACGCTGCGCAATGTGCTGATCGACGTGACCGGCAACACCCACCGCAGCGAGTTCTGCATCGACAAGCTGTACTCGCCCGACAGCGCCACCGGCCGCCTGGGTCTGCTGGAGCTGCGCGCCTTCGAGATGCCGCCGCACGCGCGCATGAGCATCGTGCAGCAGCTCTTGTTGCGCGCCCTGGTCGCCCGCTTCTGGGAAGAGCCCTACACCGCGCCCGTGACCCGCTGGGGCACCGAGCTGCACGACCGCTTCATGATGCACCACTGGATCAAGCAGGACTTTGACGACGTGCTCACCGAGCTGGGCGACTGCGGCTTCCATTTCGACCCGGCCTGGTTCGCGCCGCACTTCGAGTTCCGCTTCCCTAAAGTGGGCGAAGTGAATGTGGACGGCATGGTGCTGACGCTGCGCAACGCGCTCGAGCCCTGGCACGTCATGGGCGAAGAAGGTGCACCGGGAGGCACCGTGCGCTATGTGGACTCATCACTTGAGCGCATCGAAGTCCATGTGAGCGGCCTCAACCCTTCGCGCCACAGCGTCACCGTCAATGGCCATAGCCTGCCTCTGCAGCCCACGGGCGTGGCAGGCGAATGGGTGGCCAGCGTGCGCTACAAGGCATGGAACCCGCCGTCGGCCCTGCACCCCACGATTGGCGTACACGCGCCGCTGACCCTGGACATTGTGGACACCTGGATGAAGCGCAGCCTGGGCGGCTGCCAGTACCACGTCGCCCATCCGGGCGGGCGCAACTACGACACCTTCCCGGTCAATGCCTACGAAGCCGAAAGCCGCCGCCTGGCGCGCTTCTTCCGCATGGGCCACACGCCGGGCCGCATGGCGGGCGTGCAGCCCGCCCTGGGCGTGCCCGCGAGCCGAGAGTTCCCCTTCACGCTCGATCTGCGTTAAGGCCAATGCTTGTGTCTTTGTATCGCGGCTTTGAGGCGACAATCGGCGCATGTCCGACATCCCGGTTTCCCCTGCCACGGCCATCACGCCTGACACCCCGCTCGACCCCATGAGCTGGCTGCGCGCGCACGCCCACAGCGCACCCGACGGGCATTGGGACGAACTGCGCAACCGCCTGAGCGCAGCCGCAGGCCAGGCGTACCCGCCGGGCCTGCTGTGGTCTGACTTCATGACACATTTGGGCCCAGAGGGCCTGTTGGGACTGAACCAGCGCATGGCCAGCCTGCGCCGCCAGGTGCACGACAACGGCATCACCTACAACGTCTACGCGCAGACCGACCAGCCCCAGCGCCCCTGGGCGCTGGACCTCTTTCCGCTGATGATCGGCGCCGAAGCCTGGCAGCAAATCGAGCGCGGCGTGCGCCAGCGCATGGCGCTGCTCGAACACATCATGGCGGACGCCTACGGCCCGCAAAGCCTGGTGGCCCGTGGCCTGCTGCCTGCCGCACTGGTCAGCGGTCACCCCGGCTACCTGCACCCCATGCACGGCGCAGCGCCCGTGGGCGGTCATTACCTGAGCCTGGCCGCTTTTGACCTGGCCCGTGGACCGGACGGTTTGTGGTGGCTGCTGTCGCAGCGTACGCAAGCACCTTCGGGTCTGGGCTACCTTCTGGAAAACCGGCTCATCATTTCACGCCAATTCCCGGAAGCTTTTGAGTCGCTTTCCGTGCAACGCTTGGCCGCCACCTACCAGGCGCTGGTCGAAGGCCTCAAGGCCCGTTGTCCCGTGCATGAGGACGAAGCGCCTCACATCGCCCTGCTCACACCCGGCCCCTACAACGAAACGTATTTCGAGCACGCCTACCTGGCGCGCTATCTGGGACTGACCCTGGTACAGGCTGAAGACCTGACCGTGCGCGGCGAGAAGCTTTACCTCAAGACCCTGCAGGGACTGCAGCGTGTGCACGGCTTGCTCAAGCGCGTAGACGACACCTGGCTCGACCCGCTGGAGCTGCGCGCCGACTCGGCCCTGGGCGTGCCCGGCCTCTTGCAGGCCGTGCGCAGCGGACAGGTGCTGGTGGCCAACGCACCGGGCTCGGGCTTTCTGGAGTCAAACGCACTCCTGGGCTTCATGCCCGCGCTGGCCCAGGACATTCTGGGCGAAGAACTGGTGCTGCCCGCTATTCCCAGCTGGTGGTGCGGCGAAGCAGCGGCCCTGCCCGAGGCGCTGCAGCAAGTGGCCGACGGCGTCGTCAAACCCACCTACCCCAGCGAAGGCACGCGCCAGGGCTTTGAGCCCCGGCTGGGCCGTCAGATGGACCAGCGCGAGCGTGACGAGTGGGCCGGGCGCATCCTTCGCGAGCCCGAGGCGCACACCGTGCAGTCATGGCTGCCGCTGTCGCACCTGCCCGTATGGGACGACCAGACCAAGGGCGACGACGCGCTGCAGACCCGCCCAGTCGTTTTGCGCGTGTTTGCTGTGACCGATGCACATGGGCAATGGCAAGTGTTGCCTGGCGGCCTGGCCCGATTGGGAACGCACGAAGGCATTGCGTCGATGCAGCGCGGCGGCAGCAGCGCCGATGTGTGGGTGCAAGCCCCTAGCCAAGCCGAGGTTCACCCCTTGAGCCTGTTGCAATCGGTACGCCAATTGCCCCCGCGCCAGCGACTGGTGACCAGTCGCGCCGCTGAAAACCTGTTTTGGCTAGGGCGTTACACAGAACGCACGGAAAACACCTTGCGCTTGGTTCGCCTGTCGCTGGACATCCTGGCCAGCGAAGACCAAGGAGGCCAACGGCTGCTGCAGTGGATCGACCAACTCGCCCGCACCCATGGCTTGATACCCGCTGCGGCGCCGCTGGCCAGCCAGTCGCCCCGGGTGTTTGAACGCAACCTGATCCACAGCTTGTGGGACAGCCAGGCAGCAACCAGCGTCGGCTACAACCTGCGCGCCCTGGTGCGGTCTGCGTCCAACGTGCGCGAACGCCTGTCCGCCGAGCATTGGCAAATGCTGCAACACACCGAAACAGAATTTTTCAGAGCCTTGAAAAAAAACGATGCCATGCATCAAGAAAGGCTGCTGACCTCACATGCTGCACTGAACGCGTTGAACGCCACAAGCCAAAGACTGGCCGCCCTGACAGGTTTTCAGACCGACCGCATGAGCCGGGATGACGGTTGGCGTCTCCTGTCGATTGGCCGTCACATCGAACGCCTGGACTTCTTGGCAGATGCGCTGACCCAAGCGCTGCAAACCCGGTTGATCAAAGAGCAGGCCGGTTTTGATGCTGTGCTGCGGTTGTTCGACAGCACCATCAGCTTTCATGCCCAGTACCAACAAAGCCGGACTCCTGCGGCATTGCTCGACATGCTGGTCCTCGACCTCGACAACCCACGCTCGCTGTCCTGGGTGGCCCACACCCTGCGCTCGCGACTGCTGCGCATGGAACACCTGGCCGACGCGGGCACTCAACAACTGGCAGCCCTCGTGCCCATCAGCCAGCAGGCCAAAAATATGGCGTCTGCGCCTTCAGCGGATGTACCAGCCTTGCTTGCAGAATACCGACAAAGCGCACGCAAGGTATCCGAAGGCCTGTCGAGTCTGTTTTTTACGCACAGTGGTCTGACGGCCCACAGTGTCAGCACCTGAGGCTGGACCATGGAACTGACCATCCATCACGATACGCGCTACGACTACCGAACAGCCGTCGAAGTTGCCCACCATACAGCTCACCTGCAACCGCGTGAAACCGCCTTGCAGCAGGTGCTGTCGTTTGAGCTGCAGGTGCATCCCGATCCCGAACACATCGCACACGGCCAAGACGCCTTTGGCAACCCGCAGGCCTGGTGGTCTCTGGCGCAAGCCCACCACACCCTGCATGTGGTTTCGCACAGCCAGGTCCAGACCCAGGCACCGCTGCCCCTGAACGATGATCAGCCGTGGGAAGCGGTGCGCGAACACTTTCGCTACTGCAGCGGGCAGCCGGGCGACGCGCAGACCTGCTTTGTGTTCGGCTCGCACCATGCGCCAGTGCACGAAAACTTTGCCACCTACGCCCGCAGCTGCTTTGCCCCCGGCAAACCGCTGCAGGAAGCTGCGACCGAGCTGATGCGCAAGATTCATAGCGACTTCACCTACGCCAGCCAAAGCACCGACGTGCACACCCCGGCCCTGCAGGCCCTGCAGGCGCGTCGTGGCGTGTGCCAGGACTTTGCGCACATCCTGATCGCCTGCCTGCGTTCACTGGGGCTGGCCGCGCGCTACGTCAGCGGTTATTTGCTCACGCAGCCACCCGAGGGTCAGCCTCGCCTGGTGGGGGCCGACGCCTCGCACGCCTGGGCGTCGGTCTACCTGCCCGAGCTGGCAGACAGCGCCTGCGGTGGCTGGCTCGACCTGGACCCGACCAACGACCGCGCGGGCTTTGGCGCCCCGGGCGAAGACTATGTGGTGGTGGCCTGGGGTCGCGACTTTGCCGACGTGTCGCCGCTGCGCGGCGTGCTGCAAGGCGGACAGTCGCACACGCTCAAGGTTGGCGTGAATGTGGAGCCCGTGGCATGAGCTGGGTGGCCCGCCTCAAGCTGGACTACAGCCTGGAAGCCGAGCGCAGCGTGGCCCGCTTTGCGCACGACGGTCCGCTGCGCATCCTGCAAAGCCTCTACCCCGAGGGTGACCGCATTTGCCACAACGTGCTGGTGCACCCGCCCAGCGGCCTGGTGGGCGGCGACACGCTCGACATGCAGGTCACGGTGGGAAAAGGCGCGCATGGCTTGGTCACCACGCCCGGCGCCACGCGCTTTTACAGAAGCGAAGCAGGCCTGGCTACGCAGCAGGTGCACGCGCATGTGCAAGACGGCGCGCGCCTGGAATGGCTGCCGCTCGAAGCCCTGGCCTACAGCGGCTGCGACGCCCTTAACCTGGCCCGCTTTGAACTCGCGCCCACATCCGAGCTGATGACCTGGGACATCACCGCGCTGGGCCTGCCCCATGCGCAGCAACCGTTTGAGCGCGGCACCTTCAGGCAACACCTGGAAATCCCCAACGTATGGCTGGAGCGCGGCACGATTGCCGCCGAGGACGAACGCCTGATGAACAGCCCGCTGGGCCTGGCTGGCCAGCGCTGCATGGCCACGCTGGTGTTTGCCGCGGGCAGCGCCATCGCCACAGACCGCGCAGAAGCCGCACTGGAAGCCGCCCGCGCCGCCATCGAAACCAGCCCCTTGCGCCTGCAGGCAGGTGCCACGCAACCAAATCCACAGGTGATCGTGCTGCGCGTGCTGGCACCGGTGGTGGAGCCTGCCATGCAACTGCTGCGACCAGTGTGGGCGGCGTGGCGGCAGGCGTTGTGGGGGTTGCCGGGGAACGTACCTCGCTTGTGGAATCTGTGATCAGATGGCCACAAGCTGCTGAATGTTCTTTGCCTTCATCTCGCTGCCCGGCCCGCTGGCGATCACCTCGCCACGCTCCATGACCAGGTAGTCGTCGGCCAGCTCTTCGGCAAAGTCGTAGTACTGCTCGCACAGCAAGATGGCCATGCGCTTGCCTTGCATGCCTTCGTCGGCCAATTTGCGGATCACGCGACCAATGTCCTTGATGATGCTGGGCTGGATGCCTTCGGTGGGTTCGTCCAGGATCAAAAGGCGCGGTTGGGTGGCCAGCGCCCGCGCAATGGCCAGCTGTTGCTGCTGGCCGCCCGACAGGTCGCCACCGCGGCGGTGCAGCATTTGCTTGAGCACAGGGAAGAGTTCAAACAGTTCCGGCGGGATCGGCGTGCCGCCCGGCTGCGTGGCCAGGCCCATGCGCAGGTTGTCTTCCACCGTCAGGCGAGCAAAGATTTCGCGGCCCTGGGGCACGTAGCCAATGCCCGCCGCAGCGCGTTCGTAGGGTTTGGCTTTGGTGATGTCTTGCCCGGCCAGGGTGATGCTGCCGCTCTTGATGGGCACCAGGCCCATCAGGCTTTTGAGCAGCGTGGTTTTGCCCACGCCGTTGCGGCCCAGCAGCACAGTCACGCGGCCTTGGGCGGCGCTCAGGCTCACATCGCGCAGGATGTTTGAGCCGCCGTAGTATTGATGGATATTTTGAACGGTCAGCATCTTCAACGCCCCAAATAAACTTCGATCACACGCTCATCGGTCTGCACCTGGTCGAGCGTGCCCTGGGCCAGCACCGCACCGTCACACAGCACGGTGACGATGTCGGAGATGGTGCGGATGAAGCTCATATCGTGCTCCACCACCATCAGCGAGTGCTTGCCCTTGAGGCTGAGGAAGAGTTCTGCCGTGCGTTCGGTCTCGTGGTCGGTCATACCGGCCACGGGTTCGTCAAGCAACAGCAGCTTGGGGTCTTGCATGAGCAGCATGCCAATCTCCAGCCACTGCTTTTGGCCGTGGCTCAGCACCCCGGCCCGAGTGCCCACCTGCTCGGCCAGGTGGATGGTGTGCAGCACCTCGGCCAGGCGGTCGCTCTGGGCCGAGTCGAGTTTGAAGAACATCGAGGCCTTGACGCCCTTGTTGGTCTTGAGCGCGAGTTCGAGGTTTTCAAACACGGTCAGCTGCTCGAACACCGTGGGCTTCTGGAACTTGCGGCCAATGCCCAGCTGGGCGATCTCGGGTTCGTTGTGGCGCAGCAGGTCAATGGTGCTGCCAAAGTACACCGTGCCTTCGTCGGGCCGGGTCTTGCCGGTGATGATGTCCATCATCGTGGTCTTGCCAGCACCGTTGGGGCCGATGATGCAGCGCAGCTCGCCCGGCGCAATGTCGAGCGACAGCTTATTGATGGCTTTAAAACCGTCAAAGCTCACGCTCACGTCTTCAAGGTACAGAATTCGGCCGTGGCTCACATCCACTTCGGTGCGGTCGTGCAGCACCCGGCCGTAGCCTGCGTCGCGCCCGCCAGACTCAGTGGCGCTCTGGGCCAGTTCAGCATGATGTTGGACGCGCTGGGCGCCACGCTTCATGAGATCGGGGGTCATGCGACACCCCCTTTGCGCTTGAACTTTGCAAACAGCCCCACGATCCCATTGGGCATGTAGAGTGTCACTGCAATGAACAGCGCACCCAAAAAGTACAGCCAGAACTCGGGCGCCGTCACCGTCAGCCAGCTCTTGGCACCGTTGACCAGAAAGGCGCCCACGATGGGACCGATCAGCGAAGCCCGACCACCCACAGCCGCCCACACCGCAATCTCGATGGAGTTGGCAGCGCTCATCTCACCGGGGTTGATGATGCCGACCTGAGGCACATACAGGGCGCCAGCCACGCCGCACATCACGGCCGAGATGACCCAGATGCTCAGCTTGTAAGGCAAGGGCGAATAGCCCGAGAACATGACGCGGCTCTCGGCGTCGCGGATCGCCTGCAGCACACGACCGTATTTGCTGGTCACCAGCCAGCGGGCAAACAGGAAGAACCCCAGCAGCGTCAGGCCCGTGAGCACGAACAGCGTCATGCGCATGCTGGGCGTGGCCAGCGGCATGCCCAGAATGCGCTTGAAGTCGGTGAAGCCGTTGTTGCCACCAAAGCCCGTCTCGTTGCGGAAGAACAGCAGCATGGCCGCAAAGGTCATGGCCTGGGTGATGATGGAAAAATACACCCCCTTGATGCGCGAGCGGAAGGCAAAGAAGCCAAACACCGCCGCGATCAGACCCGGCACGAGCACCACCAGCACCAAGGTGGCTGCAAAGCTGCCCGACAGCAACCAGTGCCAGGGCAGTTCCTTCCAATCCAGAAAGACCATGAAGTCGGGCAAGTCGCTCTGGTACTGACCATCACGGCCAATCTGGCGCATCAGGTACATGCCCATCACGTAGCCGCCCAGCGCAAAGAACAGGCCGTGGCCGAGCGACAGGATGCCGGTGTAGCCCCAGATCAGGTCCATGGCCAGCGCGCAGATGGCGTAGCACATGATCTTGCCAATCAAGGCAATGGCGTAGTCGCTCAGGTGCAGGGCGCTGCCCGCAGGCACCAGCAAGTTGAGCACCGGTGCCAGCACGCCCACGGCGAGCAGGCACACGAGGAAGGCGGTCCAGGCTTTGCGGGTGAGCAAAGCGGGCGCGGCAGGAAGAATCAGTTTGTTCATGCTTCTGCGCTCCTTCCCTTGAGGGCGAAGATGCCTTGTGGCCGCTTCTGGATGAAAACGATGATGAAGACGAGCACGGCGATCTTGGCGAGCACCGCCCCCGTCCAGCCTTCCAGCAGCTTGTTGACCAGGCCCAGGCCCAGCGCGGCATACACAGTGCCTGCCAGCTGGCCCACGCCGCCCAGCACCACCACCATGAACGAGTCCACGATGTAACCCTGTCCCAGGTCAGGTCCGACGTTGCCAATCTGGCTGAGCGCGCAGCCTGCCAGCCCAGCAATGCCCGAGCCCAGCGCAAAGGCGTAGGTGTCGATGCGAGCGGTGTTGATGCCCATGCACGAGGCCATGGGGCGGTTTTGCGTGACGCCGCGGACAAACAGGCCCAGCCGTGTCTTGGCGATCAGCAAGGACATGCCCAGCAAAACAGCAGCGGCAAAGCCAATGATGAGCACCCGGTTCCAGGGCAGTTGCAGGTTGCTCATGAGTTGGACGGAGCCGCTCATCCATGAGGGGTTTTCGACGCCGACGTTCTGTGCGCCAAACAGGCTGCGCACCGCCTGCATCAGGATCAGGCTGATGCCCCAGGTGGCCAGCAGCGTTTCGAGTGGGCGGCCATACAGGTGCTTGAGGATGCTGCGCTCCATGAGCGCGCCCACCAGTGCCGAGGTGGCAAAGGCCACTGGCAAGGCCGCGAGGAGGTAATAGTCAAAAGCATCGGGTAAGTAATTACGGAACGCCACTTGCACCACATAGGTGGCGTAAGCGCCGATCATCATGAGTTCGCCGTGGGCCATGTTGATCACGCCCATCAGGCCGTAGGTGATGGCCAGACCCAGCGCCACCAGCAGCAGGATCGAGCCCAGGCTGGCGCCTGTGAAGAGTTGGCCCAGCCGCTCGCCCCAGCGCAAGTTGTCCTGCACCTTGCTGATGGCCAGTTTGAGGGCCGATTGCACGGCGACATCGGATTCGTTGCTCAGCTGCTGGTTGAGCAGGAGCAGCACTTCGGGCTGGCTGCTCTCGGCCAGGGTGCGAGCCGCATGCAGCCTTGCGTCTGTTGACTCGCTGGCCAGCTGGACAGCGGCCAAGGCTTGCTTCACGAGGACCAACACAGCGGCGTCTTTTTCTGCTGCCAAGGCTTTTTCAAGGACAGCCTGGCGGCTGGCATCGGGCTCCTTGAGCAGGGCCAGCGCGGCCTGTTGGCGTAACGCCACGTCGGTGCTAAACAGTTTGAGGGCGGCCAGCGCGGTGTCGATCTCGCCACGCAGGCGGTTATTCAGCATCACGTCTTCTGCATCAGCCGGGACATCCACGGCCTCGCCACTGACGGGGTCCATGCCTTTGCCCTCCTTGACCACCAGCACCTTGCCAGCGGCGACCTTGACAGCATCGTCGGCCAGGGCCTGCAGGTAGGAAGCGGTCTTGTCATCGCCTTGCGCCACGGCTTTGGCAAGCGCTTCGATGCGGGCATCGCTCTCGCCCACGGCCATGCCCAGGGCTTCATCAACCGTCAGCGCATGGGCGTTGCAGGCCAGCAGCAGGCCCGCCACGGCAACCCATCTTGTCATCCATCGTCTCATCGTGTTCATCCGTTTGCCGGGTTCAACCGGTCATGAAAAAAGGGGAGGACCTGCGCCCTCCCCTTGTGGACGCTATGGAGCGATTTACTTTTTCACAGGCTCGTCAGGCTTGCCTTCGTTGCCAGCGATATACGGGCTCCAGGGCTTGGCCTTGACGGGGCCCGGTGTCTTCCAGACCACGTTGAACTGGCCATCGGCCTTGATCTCGCCGATGAACACCGACTTGTGCAGGTGGTGATTCTTCTCATCCATCTTGCTGGTGATGCCAGAAGGAGCCTTGAAGGTCTGACCGGCCATGGCTTTGATGACGGCGTCGACATCGGTGGTCTTGGCCTTCTCGACGGCCTGCTTCCACATGTTGATGCCGATGTAGGTGGCTTCCATCGGGTCATTGGTCAGGGGCTTGTCCTTGTGGCCGGCGATGTTCTTGGCCTTGGCGTAGGCGGCCCACTTCTTGGTGAACTCGTCGTTGGCCGGGTTCTTGAGGCTCATGAAGTAGTTCCAGGCGGCCAGGTGACCCACCAGTGGCTTGGTGTCCACGCCGCGCAGCTCTTCCTCACCCACCGAGAAGGCGACCACCGGCACGTCCTTGGCCTTCAGACCCGCGTTGCCCAGTTCCTTGTAGAAAGGCACGTTGGAGTCGCCGTTGATGGTGGAGACCACAGCGGTCTTGCCACCAGCAGAGAATTTCTTGATGTCAGCCACGATGGTCTGATAGTCGGAGTGACCAAACGGGGTGTACTTCTCGTCGATGTCTTTGTCGGCCACGCCTTTGCTCTTGAGGTAGGCGCGCAGAATCTTGTTGGTCGTGCGCGGATACACATAGTCGGTGCCCAGCAGCACCCAGCGCTTGGCCGAGCCACCGTCTTTGCTCATCAGGTAGTCCACGGCAGGAATGGCCTGCTGGTTGGGGGCTGCGCCGGTGTAGAACACGTTCTTGCTCAGCTCTTCACCTTCGTACTGCACCGGGTAGAACAGCAGGCCGTTCATTTCTTCGACCACCGGCAGCACCGACTTGCGCGAAACCGAGGTCCAGCAACCGAAGATCACCGAGACTTTGTCCTGACCCAGCAGTTGCTTGGTCTTCTCGGCAAACAGCGGCCAGTTGGACGCGGGGTCCACCACCACGGGTTCGAGCTTCTTGCCCAGCACGCCGCCCTTGGCGTTGATTTCGTCAATCGCCATGAGCACGGTGTCTTTGAGCACAGTCTCCGAAATGGCCATGGTGCCAGACAGGCTGTGTAGCACGCCGACCTTGATGGTGTCAGCAGCATGCGCTTGCAGGGTAAAGGACAGGGAGCCAGCAGCCACGGCTGCAGCCAGGGCCAGGGTCTTGAGGTTGCCACGACGGTTCATCATCAGATCACTCCAGTTGGATGGAAAGAAAAAAATCAGCAGGCGAATTCGCCAACCGCAACTCTCTCTGCAAGCCCTGTGCCAGCTTTTTGCAGTGCAACATGCACCGCAAAAAACATGCGGATCGAGACGATTCCCCCAGAGACTGTTCGCGCCTTCTATAAAGAGCGGCGCAAAAGAGGCACGCTCCTTGCATGCACTGTTTTCAAACGCACAAACACGGAACTTCACGCACCAATATGGAACTCACACCCCGCGAAAAAGACAAGCTGCTGATCTTCACCGCCGCTTTGCTGGCCGAACGGCGCATGGCCCGTGGTCTGAAGCTCAACTACCCAGAAGCTGTGGCCCTCATCAGTGCCGCCGTCATGGAAGGCGCGCGCGACGGCAAGACCGTTGCGCAGCTCATGAGCGAAGGCCGCGCCGTGCTCACCCGCGCCGATGTGATGGATGGCGTGGCCGAAATGATTCCGGACATCCAGGTCGAAGCCACCTTCCCCGACGGCACCAAGCTGGTGACCGTGCACCAACCCATCGTCTGAAGACTCAGGAAACTTTTATGAACACCAAATATTTCGCCATTCTTCTTTCTGGTGCATTTACCCATGTGGGTGCACTGGCACACGAAGGCCACGGCATCGAAGGCAGCGTCCATTGGCACGCCACCGACACGCTGGGCTTTGTCGGCGTGGCCGTTGTAGCCGCGCTGGTGTGGTTCATCGGCAAGGGCAAATGAAATGACCCCCGGCGAACTGCTCATCGACGATGGCGAACACGCCATCAACACCGGTCGGCGCACGCTGTCGATGCTGGTCAAGAACACCAGCGACCGCCCGATCCAGGTCGGCTCGCACTACCACTTTGCCGAAACGAATGCGGGGCTGGACTTTGACCGCTCTGCGGCTCGCGGCATGCGGCTGAACATCGCGGCAGGCACGGCGGTGCGTTTTGAACCCGGCCAGCAACGTACGGTGGAACTGGTGGACTACGCGGGTGACCGTCTGATCTACGGCTTTCGTGGTCTTGTGCAGGGAAAGGTCTGAACCATGGCAACGATTGGCAAACGCGCCTATGCGGAAATGTATGGCCCCACTGTGGGCGACCGCGTGCGGCTGGCCGACACCGATCTGGTGATCGAGGTCGAGAAGGACTTCACCCTGCGCGCTGGCGGCTATGGTGAAGAGGTGAAATTTGGCGGTGGCAAGACCATCCGCGACGGCATGTCGCAGTCGCAGCGCACCAATGCACAGGGCGCGATGGACTGCGTGCTCACCAACGCACTCATCGTCGACCACTGGGGCATCGTCAAGGCCGATATCGGTCTGGTGGGCAACCGCATTGCCGCCATTGGCAAGGCGGGCAACCCCGACACACAGCCAGGGGTGAACATCGTCATTGGCCCCGGCACCGAGATCATCAGCTGCGAAGGCCTGATCGTCACCGCCGGTGGCATCGACTCGCACATCCACTTCATCGCGCCTCAGCAGATCGACGAGGCCCTGGCCAGCGGCGTGACCACCATGCTGGGCGGCGGCACCGGCCCTGCCACCGGCACCTTTGCCACCACCTGCACACCCGGCCCGCACAACATCGAGCGCATGATGCAGGCGGCCGACGCCTTCCCGATGAACCTGGGCTTTCTGGGCAAGGGCAACGCCGCCCTGCCCGCTGCGCTGCACGAGCAGATCAGTGCCGGGGCCATTGGCCTGAAGTTGCACGAAGACTGGGGCACCACGCCTGCGGCCATCGACAACTGCCTCTCGGTGGCCGAAGAGACGGACACGCAAGTCGCGATCCACACCGACACGCTCAATGAATCGGGCTTTGTGGAAGACACCGTGGCCGCGTTCAAGGGCCGCACCATCCACACCTTCCACACCGAAGGCGCGGGCGGCGGGCACGCGCCCGACATCCTCAAGGTGGTGGGCGAGGCCAATGTGTTGCCGTCTTCGACCAATCCGACACGGCCCTACACCGTCAACACGCTCGACGAGCATGTGGACATGCTCATGGTCTGCCACCACCTGGACCCGGCGATTGCCGAAGACCTGGCCTTTGCCGAAAGCCGCATCCGCAAAGAAACCATTGCCGCCGAAGACATCCTGCACGACCTGGGCGCCATCAGCATGATGAGCAGCGACAGCCAGGCCATGGGCCGCGTGGGCGAAGTCATCATCCGCACCTGGCAGACCGCGCACAAAATGAAAGCGCAGCGCGGCAAACTGCCCGGTGACACCGAGCGCCACGACAACGCCCGCATCAAACGCTACATCGCCAAGTACACGATCAACCCGGCCATTGCCCACGGCATGAGCCATGAGGTGGGCAGCATCGAGGTGGGCAAATGGGCCGACCTGGTGCTGTGGAAACCGGCGTTCTTTGGCGTCAAGCCCGCTGTCGTCATGAAAGGCGGCTTCATCGCGCTGGCGGCCATGGGCGACCCCAACGCGTCGATTCCGACGCCGCAGCCGGTGCATTACCGGCCCATGTTCGGCAGTTTTGGCGGTGCGCTGGCCAAAGGCTCGCTGACCTTCGTGTCGGAGGCGGGCCTGCAGGCGGGCATTGGCGAACGCTATGGCCTGGCCAAGACCTTGAGTGCGGTGAAGAACATCCGTGGCGTGCAGAAAAAGGACATGATCCACAATGCCTACGCGCCCCGCATGGAGGTGGACCCGCAGACCTATGTGGTACGCGCCGACGGCATGCTGTTGACCTGCGAACCCGCGGCAAGCCTGCCCATGACTCAACGCTATTTCCTGTTCTGATGATCCTCTGTTCCAAACGCATGCCACAGGGCAAAGGCCTGGCCAAGGTGCTGGTGCAACGCGCCACTTCCATCACGCTGGACTGGGATACCCGCCAGAAAAGCCGCTTTGACGCGACCGACAGCACGGGCCGCTCGCTGGGCGTGTTTCTGCCGCGTGGCACCGTGGTGCGCGGGGGCGATGTGTTGGTGGCCGAAGACGGCTCGCTGGTGCGCGTCGAGGCCGCGCCACAAGCTGTCTTGCGCATCACTTTTTGTGCTGAGCACGGCACCCCTTTCGACCTGATGCGCGCCGCCTACCACCTGGGCAACCGCCATGTGCCCATCGAGCTCAAGCCTGACCACCTCAAGATCGAGCCCGACCATGTGCTGGCCGAGCTGCTGCAGTCCATGCACATGACGGTGACCGAGGTGCAGGAAACCTTCGAGCCCGAAGGTGGTGCTTATGGCGACAACGCTATGATGGGGCACGACCACGGGCATGGGCACCACCACGGCCACGGCCATGGCCACTGAGGCGCCCGGCACCCCGGCTCTGCTGCAACTGATCTGGCTGGCCTCCCCCGCCTTGCCGGTGGGCGGCTTTTCCTATTCGGAAGGGCTGGAGGCCGCCATCGACCACGGCCTGGTGCACAACGAAGCCAGCTGCACGCAGTGGCTGCTGGACCAGCTGCTGCTCACGCAGGCGCGTGGCGACATGGCCGCCATGGCGCAGGCCGTGCCCGCCTGGCAAGTCATGGACACCGAGCGCCTGCGTGCGCTCAACGCCTGGGTGCTGGCCACGCGTGAGAGCAGCGAGATGCGCCTGCAGACCGAACAGATGGGCCGCTCCCTGCTCGATTGGCTGCGCAATTTGCAGCAAGCCAGTCCCGAGGCCCTGCAATGCCTCGCGGCCTTGCCCCCTACTTACCCGCTGGCCTATGCGCTGGCCCTGTCCACCACCCAGGCACCGCTGGAGCAAGCCCTGCAGGCCTACGCCTTTAGCTGGGCCGAGAACATGACCCAGGCCGCCCTCAAGGCGGTGCCGCTGGGCCAAAGCAGCGGCCAGCGCATGCTCGCAGCCCTCGCCGGCACGATCCCTCAGGCCGTGCAAACGGCACTCTCCCTCACCGACGACACGCGGCAGGCCTTCAGCCCCATGCTGGCCATCCTGTCCTCGCGCCACGAAACACAATACTCACGACTGTTCCGTTCATGACTTCTGCACTGCACCACATCCCCCACCGCACCAAAAAACTGCCCCCCCTGCGCGTGGGCATTGGCGGGCCTGTCGGCTCAGGCAAAACCACCCTACTCGAAATGCTGTGCAAACAGATGCGCGAGAAATGGGACCTCATCGCCATCACCAACGACATCTACACCAAGGAAGACCAGCGCCTGCTGACCATCAGCGGTGCGCTGCCCGCCGAGCGCATCATGGGTGTGGAAACCGGCGGTTGCCCACACACAGCCATCCGCGAAGACGCGTCGATCAACCTCGAAGCGATTGACCGCATGCTGGACAAGTTCCCCAACGCCGACATCGTGTTCATCGAAAGCGGCGGCGACAACCTGGCGGCCACCTTCAGCCCCGAGCTGAGTGATCTGACGATCTACGTGATCGACGTGGCCGCAGGCGAAAAAATCCCGCGCAAGGGCGGCCCCGGCATCACCAAAAGCGATTTGTTCGTGATCAACAAGACCGACCTGGCCCCGCATGTGGGCGCCAATCTGGATATCATGAAACAGGACACCGACCGCATGCGCCCCAACCCCGAGACACGCCCTTGGGTCATGACCAACCTCAAGACACTGTCGGGTCTGGCCGAAGTCATCGCCTTCATCGAAAAGCGGGGCCTGCTGGTCTGACATCAGCTTGTGACACGTTAAAGTCGGGGCTTTGCCCCACAAGGGCGCGAACCGAAAGACCCGATATGAGCGTTTACGACACCCTGAAATTCTTGAACATCGAACTGCCCCCCGTGGCGGTGCCCGCTGCGGCTTATGTGCCTTTTGTGCAAAGTGGCAACCTCGTGTTTTTGTCCGGCCACATCGCCAAAAAAGATGGCAAGCCCTGGGTGGGTCAGTTGGGCAAAAACATCTCGACCGAAGAAGGTCAAAAAGCCGCACGTGCCGTGGCCATCGACCTGATGGGCACGCTCCACGCCGCCGTGGGCGATCTGAACAAAGTCAAGCGCATCGTCAAGGTGATGAGCCTGGTGAACTCCACCGGCGACTTCACCGAGCAGCATCTGGTCACCAACGGCTGCAGCGAGCTGCTGGGCCAGGTGTTTGGCACAGCAGGCGCGCATGCACGCAGCGCCTTTGGCGTGGCACAGATTCCGCTGGGCGCGTGCGTGGAGATAGAGCTGATTGCCGAAATCGGCTGAAGCTGACATCTCCCCACAAGCCGTGGTCAAACTTGTGGACAAGTCCATGAACAAGCGCTGCGAAGCCCATGTCTAGGGGCTTTCAGCGCACTGCTCAATAAACAGGCAGCTTATTCCACCCGGCTGATCTTGTTGGGCTTGAAGCCCAGATCAGCCACCTTGCCTTTTTTGGCTCGACCAGCTTTTGCGTTGTTAAGGCTGCGGATTTCGAGGGTTTCCTCACGATCCTTGCCACCACGGCCAATACCCTGGATGCGGACGCTGCGGGTATAGGCTGCAGCACCGGCCAACTGGTCCTTGGCTTCGAGGTCGATCAGCATCAGGCCACGCCCGCCTTTTTCCATCAGCTTGAGTTCGCTGATTTCAAAAGTCAGGATGCGACCACCCGTGCTGGCGCAAGCCACGCCGGTGGCGGCGGGCATGGGCTGCGCACCGGCAGGCACCGTGGCGCTGGAGCCGCTGACATGAGACGGCGCGCAAAGGGTTTCGCCTTCACCCAGGCTGATAAAGCCCTTGCCGCCCTTGTTGCGCGACACCAGGCCTTCAACCGTCGCAAGGAAACCGTAACCACCTGAGCCGGACAGCAGCAGCGTGGCATTCAATGGCCCAGCAAAGTAATGCGCTGGCTGGGTACCGCTTTCAAGTTCAATGAGTGTGGTGATGGGCTGGCCGTCGCCACGCGCACCAGGCAAGGCTGCGACCGGTACGCTGTAAACACGGCCATTGGTGCCAAACACAATGAGTTGGTCCACCGTGCGGCATTCAAAGGTGCCGTAAAGGCCATCGCCCGCTTTGAAGGCGAAGCTGGTGGCGTCGTGACCATGACCAGTGCGCGCGCGCACCCAGCCTTTGTCGGACACAACCACCGTCACCGGCTCATCCACCACCTTGACTTCGGCCACGGCTTTTTTCTCTTCCTGGATCAGCGTACGGCGCGGGTCAGAAAAGGTCTTGGCGTCCGCCTCGATCTCCTTGATCATCAGGCGGCGCAAGGCTGCGGGGCTGCCCAGAATTTCTTCGAGCTTGCCCTGCTCTTCGCGCAGTTCGCTCAATTCCTGCTCGATCTTGATGGCTTCAAGTCGAGCCAGCTGGCGCAGGCGGATTTCCAGGATGTCTTCGGCCTGACGGTCTGAGAGCTTGAAGGCCTCGATCAGCGCCGCCTTGGGCTCATCGCTTTCTCGGATGATGCGGATCACCTCGTCGATGTTGAGCAGCACCAGCTGGCGACCTTCCAGAATGTGGATGCGGTCGAGCACCTTGCTCAAGCGGTGCTGGCTGCGTCGGGTGATGGTGGTCTGGCGGAAACTGATCCACTCGGTCAGGATCTGGCGCAGCGATTTCTGCACCGGCTTGCCGTCGATGCCGACCATCGTCATGTTGATCGGCGAAGACGTTTCCAGGCTGGTGTGGGCCAGCAAGGCGGTGATGAGTTCCTGCTGCTCGATGCGGCTGGTCTTGGGTTCGAACACCAGACGCACCGGAGCGTCCTTGCTCGACTCGTCGCGCACGACATCCAGCACCGCCAGCATGCTGGCCTTGAGCAGCTGCTGGTCTTGCGTCAGTGCTTTCTTGCCCGCTTTGACTTTGGGGTTGGTCAGCTCTTCAATTTCTTCCAGCACTTTTTGTGAGCTGACGCCGGGCGGCAATTCGTTGACCACCAGCTGCCACTGGCCACGGGCCAGGTCTTCAATCTTCCAACGGGCACGTACCTTGAGGCTGCCGCGACCCGTGCGGTAAGCGTCGGCAATGTCACGGGCTGTGCTGATGATCTGCCCGCCACCACAGTAGTCCGGTCCCGGCACGATGGTGAGCAAATCCTCGTCACTGAGCTTGTCGTTCTTGATCAAGGCCACGCAAGCGTCAGCCACCTCACGCAGGTTGTGGCTGGGAATTTCAGTGGCCAGGCCCACGGCAATACCGCTGGCACCGTTGAGCAGGGTGAACGGCAGGCGCGCGGGCAACTGGCTCGGCTCTTCGGTGGAGCCGTCGTAGTTGGGCACGAAGTCCACCGTGCCCATATCGATTTCGTCGAGCAGCAGACTGGTGATGCGCGACAGGCGGGCTTCGGTGTAGCGCATCGCGGCGGCGCCGTCGCCGTCTCGGCTGCCGAAGTTGCCCTGACCGTCAATCAGCGGATAGCGCTGCGAAAAGTCCTGCGCCATGCGCACCAGCGCGTCGTACGCTGCGGTGTCGCCGTGCGGGTGGTAACGGCCCAGCACATCGCCCACCACGCGGGCGCTCTTGACCGGCTTGGCCGCCGTGGACCGGTTGGGGCCGCTGTAGCCCAGGCCCATGCGATCCATGGAGTACAGGATGCGTCGTTGCACCGGCTTTTGGCCGTCGCACACATCCGGCAAGGCACGCCCTTTGACGACGCTCAAGGCGTATTCCAGGTAGGCGCGCTGGGCGTAGTTCGCCAGGTTCAGCGCGTCATTGGTCTCGCCGTTGTTGAATTCGAGGGTAGGTTGATCGTTCATTGGAATTCAGGTGTTTTGCTGATGCCATCAAAGTGACGAGTGGGGAGGGCCGTGGTGGCCGACGATTTCTGGTACCCCAGCATGAGGAGGCCGTCACGGCCCTCCCCACTCGTCAGACCCCACAGAGGCTCAGACATCGATTTCAATCGCGTCGCCATGCAGCTCCATCAACTCGCGTCGTGCGGCAGCTTCACCCTTGCCCATGAGCTTGGTGATCTCGGCCTCGGTCTGTCCAAAGTCCAGATCGCCCAGCTGCACAGGCAGCAAGCGCCGCGTATCAGGGTTGAGCGTGGTCTCCCACAGCTGTTCGGCGCTCATCTCGCCCAGGCCCTTGAAGCGGCTGATGCTCCACTTGCCCTCGCCCACACCGTCCTTGCGCAGCTTGTCCAGAATGGCGGTGAGTTCGCCTTCGTCGAGCGCATACATCTTGGCGGCAGGCTTTTTGCCACGCGCGGGGGCATCCACCCGGAACAGCGGCGGGCGGGCCACATACACATGGCCAGCTTCGATCAGTTTCGGGAAATGACGGAAGAACAAGGTCAGCAGCAGCACCTGGATGTGCGAGCCGTCCACGTCGGCGTCGGACAGGATGCAGATCTTGCCGTAGCGCAATCCACTCAGGTCGGGCGTGTCATTCGGGCCGTGCGGGTCCACGCCCACAGCCACCGAAATGTCATGGATTTCGGTGTTCTTGAACAGCAGATCACGCTCGACCTCCCAGGTGTTGAGCACCTTGCCGCGCAGCGGCAGGATGGCCTGACATTCCTTGTCACGGCCCATCTTGGCGCTGCCCCCAGCCGAGTCACCCTCGACCAGAAACACCTCGTTGTGGGCAATGTCGCGGCTTTCGCAGTCGGTCAGCTTGCCCGGCAGCACCGCCACGCCCGAGCTCTTGCGCTTTTCAACCTTCTGGCCAGCCCGCTGGCGCGTTTGCGCTGCCTTGATGGCGAGTTCAGCCAGCTTCTTGCCGTAGTCCACATGCTCGTTGAGCCAGAGCTCCAGCGCCGGGCGCACGAAGCTGCTCACCAGACGCACCGCATCGCGCGAGTTCAGCCGCTCCTTCACCTGGCCCTGGAATTGCGGGTCCAGCACCTTGGCAGAAAGCACATAGCTGGCCCGGGCAAACACGTCTTCGGGCAGCAGCTTGACGCCCTTGGGCAGCAGGCTGTGCAGCTCGATGAAGCTCTTGACCGCATTGAACAGGCCATCGCGCAGGCCGCTGTCGTGCGTGCCGCCTGCAGGGGTGGGGATCAGGTTGACGTAGCTCTCGCGTGTCGCAGCACCTTCTTCGGTGAAGGCTACGGCCCAGGCCGCGCCCTCGCCTTCGGCAAAGCTGTCGTTGTTTTTGTCCGCATAGCCTTCGCCCGCAAACATCGGGATCACCGGGTCGGCGCTCAGGGTCTGACCCAGGTAGTCGCCCAGACCGCCCTTGTATTGCCAGTTCTGCGTCTCTTTTGTTTTTTCGTTGACCAGCGTGACGCTCACGCCGGGCATCAGCACCGCCTTGCTGCGCAGCAGGTGGACCAGCTCGCCCATGGGCAAGGCCGGTGAATCGAAGTATTTGGCATCTGGCCAGACACGCACCGTCGTGCCCTGCTTGCGGTCACCGGCCTGCTGCGCACGTGCGACCAGCGGTTCAGTCACATCGCCAGCCGAAAACACCAGCGTGGCCACCTGACCTTCGCGGTGGCTGGTGGCTTCCAGCCGTTTGGCCAGCGCGTTGGTCACGGACACACCCACACCGTGCAAACCACCCGAGAAGCTGTAGGCGCCGCCCGAACCCTTGTCGAACTTGCCACCCGCGTGCAGGCGGGTGAACACCAGCTCGATCACCGGGGCTTTTTCTTCGGGATGCAGGCCAAACGGGATGCCGCGGCCATCGTCTTCGACGCTGACCGAGCCATCGACGTGAAGCGTGACCTTGATCTTCTTGCCGAACCCCGCCAGCGCCTCGTCGGCCGCGTTGTCCAGCACTTCCTGGATGATGTGCAGCGGGTTGTCGGTGCGGGTGTACATGCCCGGACGCTGCTTGACCGGTTCCAGGCCCTTGAGGACGCGGATGGAACCTTCTGAATATTCGTTTTGCTGTGTCGCCATGGGCGCGATTGTAGTGGGAACGAGCAAGAACCACTGGACAAATAAACAGCCTCAAACACAAGTCAGGGAGGCGCCGGCAAAAGTACCCGGCTTTGGGTACAGTCAGGGCATGCAACACAAACCCCTTTCTCTTGCGCAGGTTCTGGCCTGCGGCGCCGCCATCGTCACCCTGTCCATGGGCATCCGCCACGGATTTGGCCTGTGGCTCCAACCCATCACCCAGGCCCAGAATTGGGGCCGGGAAGACTTCGCCCTGGCCATGGCCGTGCAAAACCTGTCATGGGGCTTTTTCGGCATCTTCGCCGGCATGCTGGCCGATCGCTTTGGTGCCTTCCGAGTCATTGCCGCTGGTGCTGCTTGCTACGCGCTGGGTCTGTTGGGCATGGCCCACGCCAACCATATCCTGCCCTTCGTGGTGTCCACTGGTGTGCTCATCGGCCTGGCGCAGTCCGGCACCACCTACGCGGTGGTCTACGGCGTAATCGGACGCAATGTACCGCCCGAGCGTCGATCCTGGGCCATGGGCGTGGCCGCAGCCGCCGGGTCCTTCGGTCAGTTCCTGATGGTCCCCACCGAAGGCTTTCTGATCAGTCAATTTGGTTGGCAGGAAGCTTTGGTCATCCTGGCCGCCGCAGCCTTGATCATGGCCCCTCTGGCTTTGGGCCTGCGGGAGCCCGCCCTGGGCCTGGCCAGCGCCCATCGCGAACAAACCATTGTTCAGGCCCTTCGCGAGGCCTTTGGCTACCGCAGCTTTCAGCTGCTGATGGCGGGCTACTTTGTGTGCGGATTTCAGGTGGTGTTCATCGGCGTGCATATGCCCAGCTACCTCAAGGACCACGGCCTGGCGCCCCAAGTGGCCAGCTTTGCGCTGGCCTTGATTGGTCTGTTCAATGTCTTTGGCACCTACGCTGCAGGTGCGCTGGGCCAGAAGCTGGCCAAGAAAAAAATCCTGGCCTTCATTTACTTTTCCCGCTCGGTGTGCATCGTGTTGTTCCTGCTGGCACCGCTCACGCCCACAAGTGTTTACCTGTTCTCCGCCGTCATGGGCCTGTTGTGGCTGTCCACCGTGCCGCCCACCACCGCCGCAGTCGCGCAGATTTTTGGCGTGGCGCACCTGTCCATGTTGGGCGGCTTTGTGTTCTTCAGCCACCAGATTGGCTCCTTCATGGGTGTATGGCTGGGCGGATACCTCTACGACAAAACAGGCAGCTATGACATCGTCTGGTATCTGGCCATCGCATTGGGCGTATTCGCTGCACTGGTGAACCTGCCAGTCAACGAATCCGCCATCAAGCGTGTTCGTCTGCAAGGGGCCTGAGGCATGGAGCCAACCGTCTGGCGCAAAATCCTGGTCTGGGCGGCGATCGTCCTGATGCTCAGCCTGGTGGCCACGCTGTACCTGCGCCCCGACTTCGTCATCTCCATGGCCGATCAACTTTGGGCCTGTTTTTGAACGCCTGCATGCATCACTCCCTCACCCCCTCCCCCTGGATCGAACGCTGGTGCCACTTGTTGCCAGCCAACAGTCAGGTGCTGGATCTGGCCTGTGGCCATGGTCGGCATATGCAGTTTCTGCAGCAGCAAGGCCACACGGTATTGGGCGTGGACCGCGACCCCGAAGCGCTACGCAATGCGAGCGCCTATGGCCAGGTGTTGCTGGCCGATGTTGAAAACCATCCCTGGCCCTTGACCCAGCAGTTTGATGCCGTGGTCGTTACCAATTACCTCTGGCGCCCCTTGTGGCCAGCTTTGCTCGCCAGCCTCAAGCCCGGCGGCGTGCTGCTGTACGAAACCTTTGCCGAAGGCAACGAAACCGTGGGACGCCCGGCCAAGCCCGAATTTTTGCTGCGCCGTGGCGAATTGCTGCAACTGTGCGCCAGCCTGCATGTGGTGGCGTTTGAGCAAGGTTTCATGCCCAATCCCGATCGCTATGTGCAGCACATTGCTGCCATCGCCAGCCAGGGAAATGCGCCTTGGCCCCTGGCGACTCGCTAGAATGGTATTTTCAGATTCACCGAGCCTGCAACAGAGCCCGACATGACCCAAGCTTCCCTTTCCCTCAAAGGCAGCATTCCTGCCCTGATCACCCCCATGCAAGACAACGGCAGCGTCGACTACGCCGCCCTGCGAAAACTCATCGACTGGCATGTGGCAGAAGGCACCGATGCCCTGGTCATCGTGGGCACCTCCGGCGAGTCGCCCACCGTTAATGTCGAAGAGCACCGCGAAATCCTGCGCGTCTCGGTTGAACAGGCGGCCAAGCGCATCCCCATCATTGCGGGCTGCGGCGCCAACTCCACTTCAGAAGCCATCGAGCTGGCCAAATACGCCGAAGCCATTGGTGCCGACGCCCAACTGCAAGTGGTGCCCTACTACAACAAGCCCACACAGGAAGGCCTGTACCAGCACTTCAAGGCGATTGCCGAAGCCACACCCAAGTTGCCCGTGGTGCTCTATAACGTGCCTGGCCGCACCGTTGCCGATCTGCAGCACGACACCGTGGTTCGACTGGCCAAGGTGCCCGGCATCATCGGCATCAAGGAAGCCACAGGCAACCTCGAACGCGCCCAGTGGCTCATTCGCGACCTGCCCAAGAGCTTTGCCGTCTTCTCGGGCGACGACCCTACAGCGGTGGCCATGATTCTCATGGGCGGCGCAGGCAACATCAGCGTCACCGCCAACATTGCCCCCCGCAAAATGCACGAACTGTGCGCAGCCGCCGCACGTGGCGACATCGCCACTGCCATGAAACTGCAGTTTGAGCTCATGCCCGTGCACAAAGCCCTGTTTGTGGAAGCCAACCCCATTCCGGTCAAGTGGGCTGCCGCTCGCATGGGCCTTTGCGGTCCGGCAATTCGCCTGCCGCTGACCGAGCTGTCCGAAGGTCAACGCCCTGTGGTGGAAGCAGCCCTCAAAGCTGCCGGCCTGCTCTGAACCCCTTTGAGGAACCTTCACGCATGAACGCACTGACCACCCCCCGCCTGATCCTGGCTCTGGCTCTGACGGGCACCTTGGGCGCCTGCTCCGTACTGGAAGAAGGCAAAGTCGACTACAAAAGCGCCAAACCGGCCAGCACACTGGAAGTGCCTCCGGATCTGACGCAGCTGAACAAAGACTCGCGCTATGTGTTGCAAAGCACTTCAGCCACGGCTTCGGGCTTCATGAGTGCTGCGGCGCAAGTCAAGGATGCAGGCACTGCCGCCAACAGCATGGGCGATGTCAACATGCAGCGCAACGGTCAGCAACGCTACCTGGTCGTGCAACGCCCTGCAGACAAAGTCTGGGAGCCCCTGCGCAAGTTCTGGACCGACAACGGTTTTGTGCTGACCACGGACTCGCCGGATATCGGCATCATGGAAACCGACTGGGCCGAAAACCGGGCCAAACTGCCGCAGGACTTCATCCGCAAGACCCTGGGCAAGGTGCTCGATTCGCTGTACTCCACTGGCGAGCGTGACCGCTTCCGTACCCGCGTTGAACGTACGGCCAAAGGCGTGGAAATTTACGTCACCCATCGCCGCATGGTCGAGGAATACGCCGACCAGCAAAAAGAACGCACAATCTGGATGCCGGGCGCCAACGACCCCGAACTGGAAATTGAATTTCTGCGCCGTCTGATGGTGCAACTGGGCACCTCACCCGAGCAAGCCAAAGCCGCCACCACGGCAGGTTCAGCGGTCGCCGCAGCCACCAGCGCCCAAGTGAGTGTGCAAAACGGCCAGCCGGGAATCGCCCTGAGTGACGACCTGGAACGTACCTGGCGCCGCGTCGGCGTGGCTTTGGACCGCACCGGTTTCACCGTGGAAGACCGTGACCGCCAAAAAGGCATTTACTTCGTGCGTTACGTCTCCGGGACAGGTCAGGAACAACCCAGCTTCTTTGCGCGCATGTTTGGCGGCAAAAAGTCCGAGGGCCCTGTGCTCAACAAATACCGCATTGCTGTATCCGCTCAGGGCTCTGGCAGCCTGGTGCAGGTGCTCAACGAACAAGGTCAGCCCGAGTCTGCGGACAACGCCAACAAGATCCTCAAACTGCTGGCTCCCGAGATTCGCTGATCCAACAAACAGGGGTTCATGCCAAAGAAAAAGCCCGCCGATTGGCGGGCTTTTTCTTGGCTGAATGCCGATGCAAGCACCGGCGTTCAACGACGAAGAATTACTTCTTCTCGCCTTCAGCAGCTGCGGGAGCGGCAGCAGCGGGGGCAGCTGCAGGAGCTGCAGCGGCGTCAGCAGGAGCGGCTGCGGGAGCAGCAGCAGGTGCGGGTGCAGCGGCAGGAGCAGCAGCTTCTTCTTTTTTGCCGCAAGCGACCAGAGCAGCAGCAGCGATCAGGGTAGCCAGAACGAGAGATTTTTTCATTTTGATGTCCTTGAAAGGATGTAAACAATTTCCGGAAATTGCCCGGAGCAGGCGCCCCGGTTTGAACATGTTTCACTGTTGTGCGACATGTTCAATGTGTGATTCTAGCGGCTTTAAGTGCAAACCCTAGGTTCAAAAAACCCTGTCCGTTACAGATATTTACGAGTACTGCTTCATAAGGGTTTTAGCCAGCCGTTGTTGGCCCAGTCCTGCAGGGCCTCCTGTGCATCAGCACTCAGCCGAGCCACCTGGATGGCCTCCAGCTGGCGGTCATCGGCGAGTTGTCGAAGCAAACGACCGTCTGCACCACCCACACGGAAACTGTCGCCATTGATGTAGATCTGCTTGGGGTCATACATCATGCGCGTGCGTCGGTCCAGCGCCACCCCCAAGCTCACGTCAAAGCCATCGCCATCAAACCAGACACCCGATTTGGCCTGTGTCATGTATTCACCCAACAGGGTTTCCAGCCACTGCGGCTGATCCACCAGCTTGCGTACCGCCTGCGCAGCAAAGTCCTGCAGCTGCTGCGGGATGGCGCCCGGGTGAGACACCGCCAATTGCTTGGGATCGCGGTACATCGCCTCGCCCACCAGATCCACCGCTTCCTGTGCCAGCCCCGACACCAGCTCAGCCGCCAGTTCGGCCTCGTTGGGTGAGCGAAAACCAATGGACCAGGTCATGCACTCGCCCTTGGCAATCCCGTCATGCGCCCACTTCGGCGGCAGGTACAACATGTCCCCAGGTTCCAGCACAAACTCCTGCTCGGGCTCAAAATTTTCCAGAATCTTGAGCGGCACGCCCTCTTGAAGCGTCATGTCTTTTTGCCGCCCAATGCGCCAGCGACGCTTGCCATGCGCCTGCAACAGGAAAACATCGTAGCTGTCAAAGTGCGGGCCCACGCCACCGCCATCGGTGGCGTAGCTGATCATCAAGTCATCCAGCCGCGCATCAGGCACAAAACGGAACTGCTGCAGCAATTCATGCGCACGGTCGTCATGCAGGTCTACGCCCTGCACCAGAAAAGTCCACTTCTTTTGCGTGAAAGGCGGCAAGGCGCGGCGGGCCAGCGGGCCATGCTTGAGGCTCCAGCCCTTGGCGCCATGCACGATCAGGCGAGATTCCACATCCTCGCGGGCAGCCATCTCCACCAGATCCTTGCGGCTCAAAAAAACCTGAAATCCCGGTATGGCCTGTCGAATCAGCAAAGGCTTTTTGTGCCAATAGGTTTTCATGAAACGCTCGGGCGAGAGTCCGCCCAGCAAGGCCAAAGGTTGCTGAATATCCATGATCTACTTTCAAATGCAAGACAAGCACCGGCCGCAGCCCTGCCCGTCAACAAACTGCGACAATTGTCGTATGGAAATCAAATCACCCTGCGTGGTCGCGCTGACCTGGACCCTGATGGACACCTTGGGCGAGACCCTTGACGAACTCGACGAAGCCGTCGAATTTTTGGTCGGCGGCCAAGACCTGCTGCCCAAAATCGAAGAAGCCCTGCAAGGCCACGCCGCTGGCGCCAAGCTGGACCTGCACCTGGAGCCCGAAGACGCCTTTGGCGACTTCAACGACCAGCTCATCTTTCTGGAGCCGCGCAGTCTGTTCCCCAAAGACATCGAGGAAGGTCTGACGATCGAAGGCACCGCCCTGCCCTCAGGCTGCAACCCCGAGGCACCGCGTAACGTGCTCTACACCATTGCCCAGCTCTACCCAGACCATGTGGTGCTCGACGGCAACCACCCCCTGGCTGGCATCGCGCTGCGCCTGCGCATCAAAGTCGCGTCAGTGCGCGAAGCCACAGTAGACGAAGTCGGCAGCGGCAGCTGCGGCACTGGCTTTTTCCGGATTGAAGTGGGCGACGAGCCCAACGCCAACGGTCAGACTTTGCATTAAAACTATTGCTTGCCCGTAGAGCCGTACCCGCCGGCTCCACGCTCGGTCACATCGCCAAACTCTTCGACCACATTGAAGCGCGCCTGCACCACAGGCACGATCACCATTTGCGCAATGCGCTCCATCGGCTCGATCGTGAAAGCCACATCGCTGCGGTTCCAGCAACTGACCATGAGCTGGCCCTGGTAATCGCTGTCGATCAAGCCCACCAGGTTACCCAGCACGATGCCGTGCTTGTGTCCCAGGCCCGAGCGCGGCAGCAGCATGGCTGCGTAACCGGGATCCTTCAGATGAATGGCCAGGCCCGTGGGCACCAGCTGCCAGGCATTGGGCTGCAAAGTCAAAGGCGCATCCAGACAGGCGCGCAGGTCCAGACCGGCACTGCCGGGCGTGGCGTACTGAGGCAATTGATCGCGCATGCGCGCATCGAGAATCTTGACGTCAAGTTCCATACAAAGGCTTTCGGATTAAACGGTGCGAGACAGGCCCAGACGGCGGGCGATGTCTTCAATCAACTGGACGGCCAGAACGGGCTTGGCGGCACGAGGCAACTCGCGTGCGCCCTGCGCATCCACCAGCAACAAGGCGTTGTCGTCCTGCCCAAAGGTGCTCGGGCCGATGTTGCCCACCAGCAGCGGCACGCCCTTGCGTTCGCGCTTGGCCGTGGCATTCGCCAACAAGTCCTGGCTCTCCGCTGCAAAGCCGACGCAAAATAGCTCACCCGACTGGGCTCGCGGCGACTTGGCCACCGTGGCCAGGATGTCAGGGTTTTCGACAAACTCAAGCACCGGTGTCGCGTCCGAGCCGTCTTTCTTGATTTTCTGGTCGGCTGAGTTCGCTGGCCGCCAGTCCGCCACTGCGGCGGTCGAAATGAACACGCCCGCTGCACCTACATGGGATTCAACCGCCTGCAACATGTCACGGGCCGAGCGCACATCTACACGACGCACACCACGGGGCGTGGGCAAACTCACCGGCCCCGCCACCAAAGTCACATCGGCACCCGCTTGGCGAGCAGCACGGGCAATAGAAAAACCCATCTTGCCGCTGGACAGATTGGTGATGCCGCGCACCGGGTCAATGGCCTCGTATGTTGGCCCAGCGGTCACGAGCACCTTGCGCCCCGCCAAAGCCTTGGGCGTGAAAAACGCTTGCAGATCTTCCAGAATCTCTTCGGCTTCGAGCATGCGACCGTCACCTGTTTCGCCACAAGCCTGCTCGCCCTGCCCCACGTCCAGCACATGCACGCCGTCAAGACGCAGCTGCGCCACATTGCGCTGCGTGGCCGGATTGGCCCACATTTCGCGGTTCATGGCCGGGGCAACGATCAGCGGCACCTTGTCGACGGGCCGAGCCAGGCACATCAGGCTGAGCAATTCATCGGCACGCCCATGCAACAGTTTGGCCATGAAATCGGCACTGGCTGGGGCCACCACAATCGCGTCCGCCTCGCGGCTGAGGTTAATGTGGGCCATGTTGTTTCCCTCTCGGGCATCCCACTGCGAGGTGTAAACCGGTCGCCCGGACAGGGCCTGCATGGTCACAGCCGTCATGAAATGCTCGGCCGCCTCTGTCATCACCACCTGTACCGACACCCCTGCCTTGACCAGGGCGCGGCAAAGCTCAGCCGATTTGTACGCAGCAATCCCGCCTGACAAGCCCAAAACAATGTGTTTTCCAGCCAATATGCTCATGCGTTGGAATGTAGCAGACCTGACTGTCTATAATCACGATTTCCACCTACCGGGAGCGCAAGACTCCCGTTCTGGACATGACCAAATTCGTCTTCGTCACTGGCGGTGTGGTGTCTTCCCTGGGCAAGGGCATCGCTTCCGCATCCTTGGCCGCAATCCTCGAATCGCGCGGCCTCAAAGTCACCCTCATCAAGCTCGATCCCTACCTCAACGTGGACCCCGGCACCATGAGCCCGTTCCAGCACGGTGAGGTGTTCGTGACCGATGACGGTGCAGAAACCGATCTGGACCTGGGCCACTACGAGCGCTTCATCAACACCCGGATGAAGAAGGCCAACAACTTCACCACCGGCCAGATCTACAAGAGCGTGCTCGAAAAAGAGCGTCGCGGCGATTACCTGGGCAAGACCGTGCAGGTCATCCCGCATGTGACCAACGAAATCCAGGACTTCGTCAAGCGCGGCGCGGGTTTTGATACTCCCGACGCGGTCGATGTGGCCATCGTCGAGATTGGCGGCACCGTCGGCGACATCGAGTCCCTGCCCTTTTTGGAAGCCGTGCGCCAGCTCAGCCTGCGCCTGGGCCCCAACAACGCGGCCTTCGTGCACCTGACTTACCTGCCCTGGATCGCCACGGCCGGCGAACTCAAGACCAAGCCGACCCAGCACACGGTGCAGAAACTGCGCGAAATCGGCATCCAGCCTGACGCCCTGCTGTGCCGCGCTGACCGCCTGATTCCGGACGAAGAACGCGAAAAGATTTCCCTGTTCACCAATGTGCAGGGCTGGGGCGTGATTTCCATGCCCGATGTCGACACCATCTACAAAGTGCCGCGCGTGCTGCACGAGCAGGGACTGGATGGCTTGATCTGCGACAAGCTGCGCCTGAACACGCCGCCCGCCAGCCTCAAGCGCTGGGACGATCTGGTCTACGAGACCGAGCATCCGCAAGGCGAAGTCACCATTGCCATGGTCGGTAAGTACGTCGAGCTGACCGACAGCTACAAATCGGTCAACGAAGCGCTCAAGCACGCCGGTCTGCGCAACCATGTGCGCGTCAAGATCGAGCACCTGGACTCCGAAACCATCAGTAACGCCACCCAGGCCCAGCTGGCCAAGTACGACGGCATTCTGGTGCCTGGAGGCTTCGGCAAACGTGGCGTGGAAGGCAAGATCTTGACGGCCCAGTTCGCCCGCGAAAACAAGGTACCTTACCTGGGCATCTGTCTGGGCATGCAGGTCGCGACCATCGAATATGCCCGCCACAAGGCCGGCATGAAGGACGCCAACTCCACCGAGTTCGAGCCCGACACCCCCTACCCCGTGATCGCCCTGATCAACGAGTGGAAAGACGCCGATGGCTCCATCCAGAAGCGCGACGAAAACTCCGACCTTGGCGGCACCATGCGCCTGGGCGCGCAAAGCTCCGACGTGGCCAAGGGCACGCTGGCCCACCAGATTTATGGCGACGTGGTCACCGAGCGCCACCGCCACCGCTACGAAGCCAACGTGAATTACCTCGACGAGCTGCGCAAGGCCGGTTTGGTGATTTCTGCCCTGACCCAGCGCGAGCAGCTGACCGAAATCGTCGAGCTGCCGCAGGACGTGCACCCCTGGTATGTGGGTGTGCAGTTCCACCCCGAATTCAAGTCCACCCCATGGGATGGCCATCCGCTGTTCAACGCCTTTGTAAAAGCTGCCGTGGATCGCCACGGCAAAGGCAAGCAGCTCAAGGCTGCCTGATCAGGAGACCCTCATGCAACTGTGCGGATTCAACGTCGGACTCGACAAACCCTTTTTCCTGATCGCTGGTACCTGCTCGATCGAGGGACTGGAAATGTCCATGGAAGTCGCCGGTCGCCTTAAAGAGACCTGCGAAAGCCTGGGCATCCCCCTGATCTACAAGGGCTCGTTCGACAAGGCCAACCGGTCTTCGGGCAGCACCAAGCGCGGTGTGGGCATCGACGCGGGCCTGAAGATCCTGGCCGAAGTGCGCAAGCAACTGGGCCTGCCCATCCTGACCGATGTGCACGATGAATCGCAGGTGGCCGAAGTCGCCAGCGTGGTCGATGTGCTGCAAACCCCCGCCTTCCTGTGCCGCCAAACCGACTTCATTCGCGCCGTGGCCAAGTCCGGCAAGCCGGTCAACATTAAGAAGGGCCAGTTCCTCGCCCCTTGGGACATGAAGAACGTCATCGACAAAGCCCGTGACGCTGCACGCGAAGCTGGCCTGTCCGAAGACCGCTTCCTGGCTTGTGAGCGCGGCGTGAGCTTTGGCTACAACAACCTGGTCGCGGATATGACCAGCCTGGCCGAGATGCGCAAGAGCGGCGCCCCCGTGGTGTTTGACGTGACCCACTCGGTGCAAAAGCCGGGCGGCCAGGGCACCAGCAGCGGCGGTGCCCGCGAAATGGTGCCAGTACTGGCCCGCGCCGGTGTGGCTGTGGGCGTGGCCGGCTTGTTCATGGAAACCCACCCTCGCCCCGCAGAGGCTTGGTCCGATGGCCCCAACGCTGTGCCCTTGGGCAAGATGAAAGCCCTGCTCGAAACCCTGGTGCAACTCGATTCCGTCACCAAAAAGAATCCTCTGCTGGAAGAAAATTTCCAATGACCGCGTACATCATTGCAGACGTCACCGTCACCGACCCCGAAAAAATGGCCAACTACCGTGAGTGGTCTACCAAAGCCATGCAGGAGCATGGCGCACAGGTGCTGGTGCGTGGGGGTGCTTTTGAAGTCCTCGAAGGCCCCTGGACGCCCAGCCGTCTGGTGCTTCTGGCCTTCGAGAACATGGACAAAGCCAAAGCCTTCTACAACAGCCAGACGTACACACACGCCCGCAGCCTGCGTGAGGGCGCCGGCGTGATGCGCATGGTGGTGGTCGAAGGCGTCTGATTTTTTATTTTTAACTTTTGAGAGAACTTGTATGAGCGCAATCGTAGACATCGTCGGTCGTGAAATCCTGGACAGCCGTGGCAACCCCACCGTCGAATGCGACGTGCTGCTGGAGTCCGGCGTGATGGGCCGCGCCGCCGTACCGTCGGGCGCCTCCACAGGCAGCCGCGAAGCCATCGAACTGCGTGACGGCGACAAGAGCCGCTACCTGGGCAAGGGCGTGCTCAAGGCTGTGGAGCACATCAACACCGAAATCTCCGAAGCTGTGCTGGGCCTGGATGCCTCCGAGCAGGCTTTCCTGGACAAGACCCTGATCGACCTGGACGGCACCGACAACAAGAGCCGCCTGGGCGCCAACGCCATGCTGGCCGTGTCCATGGCCGTGGCTCGCGCGGCTGCTGAAGAAGCCGGCCTGCCCCTGTACCGCTACTTTGGCGGCATGTCTGGCAAGGAACTGCCTGTGCCGATGATGAACATCATCAACGGCGGCGCCCACGCCAACAACTCGCTCGACCTGCAGGAGCTGATGATCATTCCGGTAGGCGCCCCTTCTTTTCGCGAAGCCCTGCGCTGGGGTGCTGAGGTGTTCCACGCCCTCAAGGCCATCCTGCACGACAAGCACATCAGCACCGCCGTGGGCGACGAAGGCGGCTTTGCCCCCAGCGTGGAAAACCACGAAGCTGCCCTGCAGCTGATCCTGCAAGCGATCGACAAGGCCGGCTACACCGCAGGCGAGCAAATCGCCCTGGGCCTGGACTGCGCCGCCAGCGAGTTCTACAAGGACGGCAAGTACGTCCTTGAAGGCGAAGGCGGCATTGCCCTGAGCGCCGAGCAGTGGACCGACATGCTGGCCACCTGGGTCGACAAGTACCCCATCATCTCGATTGAAGACGGCATGGCCGAAGGCGACTGGGACGGCTGGAAGCACATCACCGAGCGTCTGGGCGACAAGGTGCAGCTGGTCGGTGACGACCTGTTCGTGACCAACACCAAGATCCTGAAAGAAGGCATCGACAAGGGCATCGCCAACTCGATCCTCATCAAGATCAACCAGATCGGCACACTGACCGAAACGTTTGAAGCCATCGAGATGGCCAAGCGCGCCGGCTACACCGCCGTGATCAGCCACCGCTCGGGCGAGACTGAAGACTCCACCATCTCCGACATCGCCGTAGGCCTGAACGCCGGCCAGATCAAGACCGGTTCGCTCTCCCGCTCTGACCGCATGGCCAAGTACAACCAGCTGCTGCGCATCGAAGAAGACCTGGGCGAAGTGGCCGTGTACCCTGGCCGCGCCGCGTTCTACAACCTGCGCTAAGCCCTGACTGCTGTGGGCCGCCGCTTTGTTCCTGCCCTGCTCCTGGTGCTGCTGGTGCTGCTCCAGGCGCAGCTGTGGCTGGGCAAAGGCGGCCTGCCTGCAGTGTCCACACTTGACACCGAGCTGAAGGAAAAAACGCAGGACAATGAAGCCGCGCGCCTTCGCAACACCCAGATCCATGCAGAAGTCACCGACCTCAAGGAAGGCATGAGCATGGTTGAAGAACGTGCCCGCCAGGAACTGGGCATGGTCAAACCCGGTGAAATTCTGGTGCAAATTGCCAAGTGAGCGCCACTCGCCAGATCACGCTGCTGGCCTGCGAAACCCCTGAAATTGCGGCCTTCATGGCCAGCCTTGAGCATCAGCTCCAGCAACGCGCCCCAACCATCGAGTGGCGAGTGCGCTGCCTTCAACGGCCCGAAGCCACCCACAATACGGACTTGTTTTTGTGGTCGCACCCACCCGAATGGCGCAATGCGTCCAACCCACAAGAACAACAAAACCTGGCCACCGAGCGCGCCTGCAGACAGGCCTTGCTCAGCAGCGGCACAGCTTTTCAAGTCTTGCAAGGCAATCAGGCGCAACGCATGGACACGGTCCTCAACTCACTGCGGCTGCAAACAGATACAGCTGCCGCGCAGTCACGCCAATTTGCGCTCAACGGCGGACGCACACCCTGGCGCTGCGAGTCCTGCAGCGACCCCGATTGCGAGCACCGGCTCTTCACCGGCTTGCTCGGCCGCCCGAATCCATGAGCTTGAGAGCCTCAATGCAGGCTGGCGCTGCCCAATGCTGCTGAAGTGGCAGCCTCATTGAAGGCCTGCGCCACATCCACCGCATCAAACAGATAGTGGGCCCCGCAGAAGTCGCACCCCACATCAATCTTGCCCTGCTCGTCCAGGATGGACTGCGCCTCATCCTGGCCCAGGCTCTGGATCATGCGCGACACACGCTCGCGGCTGCAGGTACATGCAAAGCGCGGCGCCGTCTCGTCCTTGAAGCTTTCCAGCAAGCGCACCGGCTCTTCCCAGAACAGGCGGTGCAAGATGGTCATCGGGTCGAGCTCCAGCAACTCTTCGCGTTTGAGGCTGCGCGAGAGGATGGCAATGTGCTCAAAAGCCTGCTCCATGTCTTGCGCCTGTGCGGAAGGCGCGGCCGTTCCGGCCAGATTGCCCTCGCCCTCGACGGGCAGCTTCTGGATCAACAAGCCTGCAGCCACCTTGTCGTTGGCAGCCAGCACCAGCACGGTGTCCAGCTGCTCGGACTGACGCATGTACTGTTCCAGCACAGCGTTGAGTTGCTCCAGCGACTGTCCCTCCTCATCCACCAGCGACACCACGCCTTGATAGGGTTGCTGCCCCGGCAAACGGTCCTTGGGATCGAGCGTGATGGCGCATCGCCCTTGCCCGCCGGGGTTGACCATGTCAGGCAGACCCGCACCTTCGGCCACAGGTTGCATCATCGTCGCGGTCACCCGCAAGGCAAAGTCCGGCTGCACCTCGGCCACGGCCACCTTGACCGGTCCATCACCAAAAATCTGCAGGATCAAGGCGCCGTTGAACTTGATGTTGCCTTGCATGAGCACACCTGCTGCAGCCATCTCGCCCAGCAACTCGGTCACCGGCTGGGGGTAAGGCCCGGTGTCGCGGTTATCCGCACGACGCGCCAGGATGTCTTGCCACGCATCGGTCAGGCGCACCAGCATGCCACGCACGGGCTTGCCATCGAAAATGAATTTATGAAGTTCGGACATTAGATTTCCTGCAGCGTCTGTTGGTAGCGCTGCGCGTTTTCCTGATAGTGGCGCGCGCTGTTGCGCAGGCCTTCGATTTGTTCGGGTGTGAGCTTGCGCACCACCTTGGCGGGCGAGCCCAGAATCATGGAGCCGTCTTCAAATACCTTGCCCTCGGTGACCAGCGAACCAGCACCCACCAGACAATTTTTGCCAATGACGGCGCCGTTGAGCACCACCGCGCCAATACCGATCAAGGACTCGTCCCCAATCGTGCAGCCGTGCAGCATGACCATGTGGCCCACAGTGACGTTCTTGCCGATGGTCAGGGGGGAGCCCACATCGGTGTGCAGCACGCTGCCGTCCTGGATATTGCTGCCCTCGCCAATGACGATGGGGTCGTTATCGCCCCGCACCACCGCCGAAAACCAAATGCTGGCCCCAGCTTGCACCTGCACATCGCCCATGACCTGGGCGTTGTCAGCCACCCATGCGGTGGGCTCGACTTGAGGCTGTTTGCCATCCAGACTGTAGAGGCTCATGCAAGTTTCTCCGTGGTGTTGCTGCCTACAATTGTAAGGATGCAGCTCAGACTCGAAGCTTTACGCATCCTCCAGCTCCCGACCCTCGCCCCCAAACTGGAGGCCGTGGCTGCGCTCTGGGCTGCGCACCTGGCTAGTACCCTGGATATTGACCCTGCCTGGCAAGGCCCTGCGCAAGAGCAACTGCCCGAACTGCCCGGCCGCCCCAGCCTGCCCCAACTGATTGACCCCAGCCTGGTTCCGCACCGAAGCCCCTACACACCACAAGGCCTGGCCGCGCTGGTGCACGCGATTTGCCACATCGAATTCAACGCCATCCACCTCGGGCTGGACGCCATCTGGCGATTTGCCGACATGCCGCCAGCGTTCTACACCGACTGGCTGCGCGTGGCCCACGAAGAGTGCCTGCACTTTGAAATGCTGGCCGAGCAACTTCAAAAGCTGGGCTACCAGTACGGCGACTTTGACGCCCACGATGGCCTGTGGGAAATGTGCGAAAAAACCCGCCACGACATCACCGCCCGCATGGCCCTGGTGCCCCGCACCCTGGAAGCACGCGGGCTGGACGCCACCCCCTTGATTCAAGCCCGCCTGCGCAAAGTCGGAACCGCACAGGCCCTGGCCGTGTGCGACAGCCTGGACACCATCCTGCGCGACGAAATTGGCCACGTGGACATCGGCAACCGCTGGTACCGCTGGCTGTGCGAGCAGCAAGGCCTGGAGCCCGTCGCCCACTACAAACACCTCGCCCGTCACTACAAAGCTCCACGCCTGCGCCCGCCCTTCAACACCCCGGCACGGGTGGCAGCGGGGTTCAGCGAGGAAGAGCTGGCTTATCTGGCGGGTGACGGCGTCAGCGCTTGAACCTGGATCTTGCATAGGCATAGTTCAATGAACTACACTTGACCATGGATTTTGAATGGGATGAGGCAAAAAGCGAAGCCTGCTTCAGGGAGCGGGGATTCGACTTCGCCTACGTAGCCCAAGCATTCTTCGATCCGAATCGATTCGTTCGGGCCGATCTGCGACACAGCTATGGCGAAGAGCGTTTTCAGTTATTCGGTCGTATCGACACACGCGTTTTCGTTGTTGTCTACACCCCTCGAGTCCACAGCACACGCATCATCTCGGCACGAAAGGCCAATACAAGAGAGGTCAAGCATTATGAAAACAGTACGCATGACAATTAATCCTGCATCTCTTTCCCTCCCAGGCTCAGGCCGGGTCAACATGGCCAAGCTCGATGCCACAACTGATGATCAGATTGCGCAACACGCCGCTCAAGATGAGGCAGATGCGCTGCAGGATGCCGCCAAATTTGCTCGCCGTGTGCGCCGTCGCTTGGGTTTCAGTCAAGCCGAATTCGCAACTCGTATCGACGTGTCACTGGAAACCATTCGGAATTGGGAACAAGGCAAGCGGAGCCCGACAGGTGCCGCCAAGGCGTTGTTGAAAGTGCTGGACAAAGCACCTGAGGCAGCGTTGGCGGCGCTGCATTGATAACGCTTTGTTCTCGAAAACATATCTGATAGTATTCATCAAATAACCGATCTACCGATGAAATCATTGCCTTCAACCCTCATCAAGCAAATAATCATTTTTTCTTTCTTTTGCATAGCAATAACCGTATTTGCAGGAGATGAAATATCTTCGAGCGAAGGAAATTTTTTTTACAAAGGTGGAATTGAAACACTCTGCAAAGACTACGAGGTAATAATAAGAATTGAGAATCAAAGAATAAAGGAAAAGAATGGAGACTCAAAACCAAAAATATCATCAAACGATGATATCTCATCTATGTTTAGAATCATGGGAGCAGCCGAAAGAATTGGCAACGATCGCCTTTCAAAAGAAATTGAGAAATGCATCAAATGAAAATTAAAAACAAAACACATTTCATCATCTCAACTGGGCTAATACTCCTCACATCTGGTTGCACAATATTTGATGTTCTCAAAAACGAAAATCTTCCGGAAAATCTAAGACAAACAGTCATTGAAATGCGTTTGCGTGCAAGCAGTCAGTGTACAACCCATACGTATGAACAAACGTCCGGCAGGAAATTGACTGGGGATGTAAAAATGGCAACAGAGGTTACCATTCGCAGGCTATTTATTAGCGAGACCGACTGGTTTAAGGCAGAGATGCAAGGAAACGGTGTTATTGACAATGTTTTTTACTCCCCAAAAAATGGTAGATTTATCTGTGGTCAGAAAACATGGGATAAATATAGCGACACTAAAGGTGTAGAATTCAAAGAGTATGGGACATCAGAAAAAACTCTTGGCATTACCAATAAAAATACACCGAGCAATAATATATCTAACACCAAACCGACAGATGACAAGAGATCAATTGCAATTAGTTGGGATGGCTACCAAAATTTAATTTCCGGGTCAATTGAATTAGCACCTAACCCAAAAACCGTTGGGCTGGTTAGCATCAAACTACCGAACAACGAAGGCAGTTGTTCTGGACAGACAAAACAGATCGATCGAAAAACTGGAGTTTGGTCGATCAGTTGCACCAACGGGATGAGCGCTGCAGGAACTTACGACGCATACGGGGATGGTCAAGGTGCCTCAGGCACAGGAACCGACTCAAAAGGTAATAAGGTTCGATACACCATTTCGGCTCGAAATTAACTTCATTCAGCCCCTCACCCCCTCGGGTGATGCTGCGCATGCAAAGTCTTGAGCCGCTCTCGCGCCACGTGGGTGTAGATGGTGGTGGTGGAAATATCTGCATGCCCCAGCAGCATTTGCACGGCCCGCAAGTCTGCGCCGTGGTTGAGCAGGTGCGTGGCAAAGGCGTGGCGCAAGGTGTGGGGTGACAGGGGCGCCGTGATGCCTGCTTGCAGCGCGTAGCGTTTGACCAGGTTCCAGAACATCACGCGCGACATGGCCGTGCCGGCCTTGGAGCCGCTGCTGGTCACAAACAGGTCTTGCGTCTGGCGTGAGCCCAGCAGTTGCTGGCGCACGGGCATGTAGCGCTGCAGCCAATCCCCCGCCGCTTCGCCAAAGGGCACCAGGCGCTCCTTACTGCCTTTGCCCATGACGCGCAGCACGCCTTCGTTCAAAGCCACATGCAGGGTCTTCAGGCCCACCAGCTCGCTCACGCGCAGGCCACTGGCGTACATCAGCTCCAGCATGGCTTTGTCGCGCACACCCAGCTCGTCGTTCGTGTCTGGCGCATTGAGCAAGGTGTCCACTTGTGCTTCGCTCAGGGTCTTGGGCATGCGCATGGCCTGCTTGGCCGCCAGCAGGCGCAGCGTGGGGTCTTGCGGGCACAGGCTTTGGCGCTGTGCCCAGCGGAAAAAGCGCTTGAACACAGTCAACCGTCGGTTGGCGGTGGTAGCTTTGGTGCTGGCGTGGCGCTGCGCAAAATAAGCCTGCAATTGCGGCTCATTCACCTGCAGCAAACCCTGGCCTTGCGGTTGCAACCACTGCGCCAGCAGCTGCAGGTCGCGCCGATAAGCCGCCAGCGTGTTGGGCGACAAACCGTCTTCGAGCCACAAGGCATCGGCAAAGCGATCAATAAGGGCGGTGTCCGCAGCATCCATGCGCGGGGATGATACCCTTGCACAGCCCCAGACCTGCACCATGAACTACGCCCAACTGCTTTTCCCGGATTTTTCGCTGATCCTGTGCGGCTACCTGCTGTGCCGCTACACCGCGCTCAACCGCAGCGTATGGCAGCCGGTGGAGTCGCTGGTGTATTACTTTCTCTTTCCGGTGCTGCTGTTTTATTCCATCACCAAAAGCCCGATGGATTTCCAGGTAGCCTCCAGCATGATGGCCTCGGGCCTGAGCCTGGGCGTCAGCGCCATCGCCCTGACCTACAGCCTGCCTTACTGGCCCTGGCTGGGCAAACACCTGCAAGCCCGTGACCATGCGGCCAGTGCGCAGGTGGCGTTTCGCTTCAACTCCTTCATAGGCCTGGCGCTGGCCGAGCGGCTGGCGGGACCGCAGGGGCTACAACTCATCTCGGTGTTGATTGGCGTGTGCGTGCCCCTGTTCAACGTGGGCGCGGTGTGGCCCATGGCGCGGCATGCCAATTTGCACATCTGGCGCGAACTGGCCCGCAACCCTTTGATTCTGGCCACCTTGTCTGGTTTGCTGGCCAATCTGGCGGGCTTTCAAATCCCCGAGTGGGGCGCGCCGACCCTCAGCCGCATTGGCGCAGCATCTGTGGCCTTGGGCTTGATGGCGGCAGGCGCGGGCATGCAGCTGGGCAGTCTGCGGCAGGGGCAGCTGTTGAGCGTGCTGGTGCTGGGCATCAAGCACCTGGCCATGCCGCTCATGGCCTGGGGCTTTGCACGCGTGTGGGGTTTGAACCCACAGCAGACCTTGATGTTGCTGGCGTTTTCGGCCCTGCCCACCGCTTCGAGCTGCTATGTGCTGGCCTCGCGCATGGGCTACAACGGCTCGTTTGTCGCGGGGCTGGTGACCTTGTCCACCTTGCTGGGCGTGGGCAGCCTGAGTTTTGCTCTGGGGGTGCTGGCCTGATTCAGCGACCACTGCACCTGTTCGCGCACCACCTCGCTGGGGTGCTGCGCCCAGTGTTGCAGGGCCTGACGCAATGTTTGCGCATCTGAAGCCGACAGCGCCCCGGACGCCAGCGCGTTGCCAGCCGCCAGCGCCAAATTGCGCAGCCAGCGCACATGGCCAATGCGCCGAATGGCGCTGCCCTCGGTGCAGCGCAAGAAAGTGGCCTCATCCCAGGCCAGCAAATGGGCAATGTCGCTACCGGCCAGGCCCTCCCGCGCTTGCCAGTCGGGCAAAGGGTGCGTCTGTGCAAACTTGTTCCAGGGGCAAGCCAGCTGGCAGTCGTCGCAGCCATAGACCCGGTTACCGATCAAGGGCCTGAGCACCACATCAATCGGGCCCTCGTGTTCAATGGTCAGGTAGGAAATGCAGCGCCGGGCATCCACCTTGTAGGGCGCGACGATAGCCTGCGTGGGGCACTGCTGCATGCAGGCTTCGCACTGCCCGCAATGCGCCGTGGTGGGCGCGGTGACCGGCAAGGCCAGGTCCACAAACAACTCGCCCAGAAAAAACATGGAGCCCGCCTCGCGCGAGAGCAGCAAGCTGTGTTTGCCGCGCCAACCCAGGCCCGAGCGCTGTGCCAGCTCTACCTCCAGCACGGGTGCCGAGTCGGTGAACGCACGGTGCCCAAAGGGGCCGATCTCTTGCGCAATACGCTCGGCCAAGTGCTGCAGACGTTGACGCAGGACCTTGTGGTAATCGCGCCCCCGGGCATAGAGGGACACCACCGCTTCACCTGCACGCGTTTGACGCGCCAGCTCGCTCTCTACCCAATCGGGGGGCGTGCCTTGGGGCAGATAGTCGATGCGCGCCGTGATCACGCTCACGGTGCCAGGCACCAGTTCGGCCGGGCGGGCGCGCTTCATGCCATGCGCCTGCATGTAGTGCATCTGGCCATGAAAACCCGCTTCCAGCCAGGCCCTTAAACCCGGCTCGGCATCGGACAAATCCACAGGGGCCACCGCAATTTGGGACAATTGCAACTCTCGCGCCCAATCCTGGATCTGGGCCCACAGTTTTTGAGGATCAATTTGTCGATGTCCGGCACTCACCCGCCCATTGTAGGTAGCAACACCCGCCCTGACCTGGCCACCCACTGGCATGGCCACTGGCGCACCGAGCAGGACACCCAGGCTTTTGCTTCGGCCTTGGCTGCGGCCCTGCCCACCTGGCCTGGCGGGCAGGACGCCTGCATTGAGTTGCAAGGTAATCTGGGCGCCGGCAAAACCACCTTGGTGCGCCACTTGTTGCGCGCTGCGGGTGTGCAAGGGCGCATCAAAAGCCCCACGTATGCCGTGGTCGAGCCCCACGAAGCCCAAGGCCCGCAAGGTGTGTGGCCTGTCTGGCACTTTGACTTTTATCGTTTCAGCGACCCGCAGGAGTGGGAAGACGCCGGTTTCCGGGACATCTTTGCCGGCCCCGGCCTGAAACTGATGGAGTGGCCCGAAAAAGTGGACGGGCAACTGCCCAAAGCCGATTGGGTGATCCAGCTTGAGGTCACGAGCGATGAAGCGCGCCAAGTCTGCATCCAGGCGCAAACCGAACGTGGGCAGCAATGGCTGGCTCAGTGGGAGCAGCTTGCAAATGGCGTTTGAGACTCACTTGATGCAACGCCGTCAATTGCTCCGCATGGGCGCGCTCTCGCTGCTGCTGGGACGCACCCAACTCAGCCACGGTGCCAGCATGATGGCTGTGCGCATCTGGCCTGCGCCCGAGTACAGCCGCGTCACACTCGAATCTGACGTGCCCCTCAAAACCACCCAGACGTTTGTGGCCGACCCACCTCGGCTGGCGGTAGACATTGAAGGCCTGCAACTCAACAACGCCTTGCGCGAGCTGGTCGGCAAGGTGCAAGCCAATGACCCCAATATTGCGGGCATTCGTGTGGGCCAGTTCAGTGCCAGCGTGGTGCGCCTGGTGATCGACCTCAAGCAACCGATTGCGCCACAGGTATTCACGCTGCAGCCGATCGACCCCTACCAATACCGTCTGGTGCTGGACCTCTACCCCACGCAGGCGGTGGACCCGCTGGAAAAACTGATTGCCGATCGCCTGCGCGAAGCCGGCATGACCACACCAGCCCCAGCTGCGGGAGGCGACCCTCTGGGTGAGCTGATGGCCAAACGCGCAGGCAAGCCCATGGCCGAACCCCCTCGCCAGTACGCGGATCGCCCGGACCACCCGGCGCGCCCGCCCGAGCCCGCCCGGGCTTCAGACCGGTTGATCGTGGTCGCCATCGACCCAGGCCATGGCGGCGAGGACCCGGGGGCCATCGGCCCCAATGGCACGCGCGAGAAAGATGTGGTGCTGAGCATCGCCCAACGCCTGAGCACACTGATCAACAGCCAAAGCCTTGGTGGCGCCCCCATGCGTGCCTACCTCACGCGCGACGCCGACTATTTTGTGCCCCTGCATGTACGGGTCCAAAAAGCGCGCCGTGTGCAGGCCGACCTGATGGTCAGTATCCATGCCGATGCGTTCTTTACCCCTCAGGCACGGGGTGCAAGTGTATTTGCCCTGAGCGATGGCGCCGCGTCCAGCAGCGCCGCGCGCTGGATGGCCCAAAAGGAAAACAAGGCCGACTTGATTGGCGGCATCAACCTCGGCGGCCAAGACCAGCACGTGCAACGCGCCATGCTGGACATGAGCACCACAGCCCAGATTCGGGACAGCCTCAAGCTGGGTGGCACCTTGCTGCGCTACATCTCGCAGGTCGGTCGCCTGCATAAACCGCGTGTCGAACAAGCGGGGTTTGCCGTTCTCAAGGCACCCGACATTCCCAGCGTGCTGGTGGAAACCGCCTTCATCAGCAACCCCGAAGAAGAGATGCGCCTGCGCGATGGCGCCTATCAGGACAAACTGACCGAGGCTTTGCTCAAGGGCATCGTGCAGTATTTCGAGCGCAACCCGCCGCTGGTGCGCACCCGCAAGGCCTGAGCTGGCGCTTCTTCAGGCCTTGAAGGTCTGGCTGGATTCGATATCGCGCTCAAACTGGGCCACGGCAGATTGCGTCATGGGGTCGGTGACCAGCTGCGCCACAAACTCCGGTTTAACCGTGACCGCATGCGCGCCCATGCCCATCAGACGCGCCAGCACATCGGCCGACTTGATGCTGGCAGCCAGCAGCTGCACACCCTCGGCCTGCATGGCCACACAGGCCTGCATGAGCGACCAGACATCCCGCCCATCGGCCTGCAAGCGCCCCACGTACGGTGCCACATAGCTGGCCCCTTGGGACTGCGCCCACAAGAGCTGCACCGGATTGGATAAACCCGTCAGCAAGACAGGCACACCCCAAGCCTGTACCTCGCGCAACACAGCCTGCCACTGCGCATCGCAAGGCAGCTTGATGGTGAGCTTGACGCGTGCTTGCAGCGCAGCAGGGAGCAAGGCTGACAACCACTCGGCCGCCTCGCCCACATCGGCGCGTGGCAATTGCAGCATCAGTTCGGGCAAGCGGGCCTGCCCGGCTTCGCGCACCAGGCGCAAGTAACCCGCCAGACTGACCGGCAGCCCGGCCTGCATGACCAAGGTCGGGTTGGTCGTGACGCCCGCAATATGCGGAGCGCCAGCAGGCATGGCCCATTGCGCCGCGTCTGCGCTGTCCAGATACAACTTCATTCGAGATCCTGTTTGAGGATGATGTCTTTGTCAGGAAAAAACTGGCTGTGCAGAGGCAGCAATGCGCCACCCAATGCGCGGGCATGCGCACCCACACGGCCAGCGAGCAAGCGAGGTTGGTGCATACCATCGAAACGGTAATTCGCCAAGGCTTGCAAGGTTCGCTCGCGCAAAGCAGTCATGAGCGATGCGCCCAGTGAGCCGTCCATCACCACCGCATCCAGATCGAGCAAGGCCGCCGAATTGGCGACCACCATGGCCAGGGCCTGGCTGGCCTCTTGCAACCAGGGTTCAGTGCAGGCCTGATAAGTGGGCTGCATGATGGCGTCGTCATGGATCAGCAATGGGTCGTGCCCCTGCGCCAGCAAAGCCTGCTCCAGCTGCCAGCCCGAGGCCACTTGCAACAACTGCGGCGGAAACACCCCCGCTTTGGCGGGACGGTCCATGGGCATCGAGCCAATGGCGCCGGCGTTGCCACGATCTGTGCTGAGCACATGCCCCCCAAGGACCAGTCCACCGCCGATGAACGTGCCGACAAACACGTACAGAAAACTGCGCGTGTCCTGCCCATGCCCTTGCAGCAGCTCGGCCACACAGGCGGCCATGGTGTCTTTGGCAAACACGACTGGCAAATCGGTCAGGGCCTGAACCTGGGCCCGCAAATTCAGGCCTTCCCAACGGCGCAATGCCTGAGCGGCCTCGCCTTGCATCAGGTCGGCCCATTTGTGCACCGACAAAGGTGCCGTGAGGCCCACACCCACCACGCGAGACCAACGTTCGCCAAGCTGGGTTTGCAGGCTTTGCAAGCCTTCGTCAATCTGGCCAATCAGCACTTGTGGGTCGGGGTATTCGTAGACCACCTCATGGCGTAGCACGGGTTGCCCACAAAAGTCGGCCACCAGCAACTCCAGATTGCGGCGTCCTACCTGAATGCCAATGCTGTAAGCGCCATCCGGATTCAAGGACAGGGGAACAGAAGGCTGGCCAATCTTGCCCCGAATACGGTCTTGCTTGAACAGCAATCCATCGTCGAGCAAGCGACCCACGATGATGGCCACCGTCTGGGTGGACAGCTGGGTCAGACGCGCCAGATCGGCTTTGGGAATGGCCCCTTGATGGCGAATGGCCTGCAACACGATGCGCTCGTTGAACTGGCGCATGCCGCTGTGGTTGGAGCCGCGCATCTGGCGCGTGTGTGCAGGTGGGTTCATCCGGGGTGTGTTTCAGGGTAGGATCACGGCCTTGCAGTACATGGCATTGCCGTAAGCGGTGACTTCACCGCTTTGCACGATCAGGCTCGCTCCCTTGATTTTCTCGTAAAACGCATAGCGTTCCACCGCTTCGACTTTTTCTGCACTGACGCCTTGCGCCACCACCAGATCGACCACGGCTTGCTGCGCCGGGGTGCGATGACCTTCTGCGCTGTGACACACCTTCATGAAAGCTGCGGGCTGCGCCACATCTTGCGCCAAAGGCATGACCGACAACACCGCCTGGCTCACACGCTCCAGGCTGTGGCCCGGCAAGCGCACCACAGGAATACGGCCTTGGCTGAGGTAGTCGGCGGTGAAGTTGGCATCCACCACGGCCACCCATTCACCGTGGCCCATGGCGCACAGGTGCATCAACAGCTCGGGTGTGAGCAGAGGATCGATTCCTTTCAGCATGCCAGCGCCTCTTCTTCAGCAGGCAGCGAAGCCGGGTCGATGGCACCCGTGATCAGGCCCACGATTTCTTCGGGGTTGGTCATGTGCTTGGGGCGGCTGCAAATGATGCGGCCCTGACGGAACACATGAATGCGGTCCACCAGGTCAAACACCTGGCGCAGGTTGTGGCTGATGATGATCAGGGGGATGCCCTGCTTTTTCAGGCCTTTGATGATTTCTTCCACGCGGGCGGTTTCCTGAACGCCCAGGGCCGCCGTGGGTTCGTCCAGGATGATGAGTTTTTTGGCAAAACCGGCGGCGCGGGCGATGGCCACGCATTGGCGCTGGCCGCCCGACATGCCACGCAGGGATTCAGACATGTCCTGAATCTTCACGCCCGTGGTCGACAGCATGCTGGCGGACTTTTCGCGCATGGCCTTGTGATTGAGGATGGACAGTGGGCCCAGGTTCAGGCGTGTGATTTCGCGACCCAGAAAGATGTTGGCGGGCACATCCAGGTCTTCGGCCAGGGCCAGGGTCTGGTAGACGGTTTCAATGCCCTGCTCGCGGGCATCCAGCGGCGACTCGAAGCTGACTTTGTCGCCATCCAGACAAATATCGCCGCTGTTGGGCTGTTCCACGCCGGTGATCAGGCGCACAAAAGTGCTTTTGCCTGCACCGTTGTCGCCGACGATGGCGGCGTGCTCACCGGGCATCAGGCGAAATTGCGCATCGGTCAGGGCTTTGACGCCGCCGTAGTGCTTGGTCAGGTTCTGGATTTCAAGAACAGGTGTGTTGGCCATGGTGCTTCTCTCAGAAGGGGTATTTCATTGCAATGGGGGCAAGCATCGCGGATGCGGGGACAAAAGTACATTAGTAAAACTACTATGTTTATTTAGTCGCTTTTTGCAGTTTAATCCGTTTGCGGCACGAAAAAGGCGTTTTTCGTGCCCACTTCCATTCAACACAACGGAGATAAACCCATGATCACCAAACGCACTTTCGGCCGTCTGGCCATCGCCGCCGCTGCAGCTACCTTGTTCACCTCGGCCTTCGCAGCTGATGTGACTGTGGCCTACATCACCAACGGCAACACCAACGAAGGCTGGACCCTGATCAACGGCGGCGCCAAGAAAGCCGGCAGCGCTGCAGGCGTCAAGTTCATCGAACTGGCCGCTGAAAAAGGCGAGCTGTCCAAGCAGCTGGCCATCGTGGAAGACATGATCACCCGCAAGGTCAACGCCATTGCCATCGCCCCCGTGGACTCCAAGGGCATCGCCCCTGCCGTCAACAAGGCACTGAAGGCTGGCATCGCTGTGGTCGCTGTGGACACCGGCATTTCCGGCGCTGACATCACTTCGTATGTCGCCACCGACAACATCAAGGCCGCCATGGTGCAAGGCAAGTGGGCCGCCGAACAAATCAAGGACGGCGACACCGTGATCTACGTGACCGGCGACCAGGGCCAGTCCACCGGTCAGGAACGCCGCAAGGGTTTCTATGACGGCCTGAACGCTGTGCGCAAGAACGTGAAAATCGTGGACGTCCCCACCACCTGGGACCAGACCATGGCCCAAAACGGCGTGGAAGCTGCTCTGCGCAGCAACCCCGGCGCCAAGGTGATCGCTTGCGCATGGGACGGCGGCGCTCTGGGTGCCAAGGCCGCACTGATGGCCGCTGGCAAGAAGCCCGGCGCGATCAAGATTGCTGGTTTCGACGGCTCCCCCGGTGGTCTGGACATGATGAAGCAAGGCTGGCAGCAAGCCAACGCCGCCCAGATGCTGGCCAAGATCGGTCAAGTGGGCGTGGAAACCGCCATCGCTGCAGCCAAAGGCCAGAAGGTCTCCAACCGCATCGACACCGGCTCCTTCCTGGTGCTGCCTTCCAACGTGGACCAGTTCGCCAAAGACTCTGGCGTCGGCCAGTTCATGAAGGTCAAGTGATCGTTTGATCGCTCAACAGTCCCCGCTTCGGCGGGGACTTTTTGACATTCGTGCGTGGCGAATGTCAGGTCTTTTTAGGAAATTGAAATGATGAAATCCATCACCCGACAAGAATGGTATGGCGCCCTGGTTGCGGTGCTGGTGCTTGGCGTCTTGCTGAGCGTCGCTTCCCCTTATTTTCTGACCGCGGGTAACCTGTCCAATATTCTGGTGCAGGCTTCCGTGATTGCCTTGCTCGCCGGCGGTCAAACCTTTGTGATCCTGACCGGTGGTGTCGATCTGGCTGTGGGCGCCCTCACCGCCTTGGCTGGCGCCGTTGCTGGCCACATGATGATCAAGGTCGGCATCGATCCCTACATGGCCATGCTGGTGGCTTTGGGCATTGGCGCTGCGGTGGGTTTCTTCAACGGCTATCTGGTGGCCTTTGTCGGCATTCCGGCCTTCATCGTCACTCTGGGTGGCCTGACGCTGTGGCGTGGCCTGGCATTTGATTTGACCGGTGGTTTTGACAACGCCGGTCTGCCCGAGCCCTTCCCTTTCCTGGGCTACGGTGACATTTTTGGCATTCCGATGCCCACCCTCATCACCGGCGTGTTCTTTGTGCTGATGGCCTTTGTCTTGTCATCCACCAAAATTGGCCGCTATGTTTACGCGATGGGGTCCAACGAAATGGGTGCCCGCCAGGTGGGCATCAACATCCGCTGGTACAAGCTGGGCGTGTATGTCGTCTCCGGCCTGAGCTGTGCGCTGGGCGCCATTGTGCTGATGGCCCGCATGGATTCGTCCAGCGGCAAGATGGCACAGATGTTCGAACTCGACGCGATTGCCGCCGTCATTCTGGGTGGCACCTCGCTGTTTGGCGGGCGCGGCAGCATCTGGGGCAGCTTGCTGGGCGCCGTGCTCATCACCATGATCCGCAACGGCATGAACCTGATGGAAATTTCCCAGTTCAAACAGATGATGGCCATTGGCGCCGTCGTCATCGTCGCGGTCTGGATCGACGTGATCCGCCGCAAACACCTGCTCAAGAAGTAAGCTGGAAACCGCGATGAGCCGTGAAATTGTCGTGCTGGGCGAAGCCCTGATGGACTGCATCTCGCAGCCCGACGGACAACTGCTACCGCTCATGGGCGGCAGCCCCTACAACATGGCCCGCGCCGCGGCTTTGCGCGGCGCATCGGTCGCTTACCTCAACCCGCTGTCTGTAGACCGTTTTGGTCGCGGCTTGGCCGACCTGTTGGTGCAAGACGGCGTACAACTGATCGGCGGAGAAAGTTGCCTGCCCACCTCCTTGGCGGTGGTGCAACTGACCCAGGGCCAACCCAGCTACGGTTTTTACCGCGAAGGCATTGCCGACCGGGACTACACCGTAGAAGGTGTTTTGGCTGCACTGCGCGCCCGAGCGCCCGGCATTTTGCACACAGGTTCACTGCTGCTGATTCCGCCCGAACACGAAAAAGTGTTGGCCATTCTGGATGGCGCACGCGCTCTGGGCTGGACCATCAGCGTGGACGTGAACCTGCGTCCCGTGGTGGCACCCGACCTGCCCAGCTATGTGCAGGCAGTAGAGCAAGTCATCTTGCGCGCCCATTGGCTCAAAGCCAGCGACGAAGACCTGCACACCCTGGGCTACGGCGACGCCACCTTGGCGCGCGCCCCCGAACTGGCCCAAAAGCTGCACGCCAAAGGCGTTCAGCGCCTGGCCCTGACCTTTGGTGGCGACGGCGCCTGGCTGAGCATGGACGGCGTACACACCCAAAGCGCTGTGCCCAAAGTCGAGGTGGTGGACACGGTGGGTGCGGGCGACACATTCTGGGGCAATTGCCTGGCCGATTGGGCCCTGGACGATGCGCCCGCCGCCGAACGTGTCGAGCAGACCTTGCGGCTGTCCATGACGGCAGCGGCGATCAACTGCAGCCGCCAGGGTTGCCAGCCTCCGACGAACCAGGAAACACTGGCGTTTTAAACTGCCTTCAGGCCTGGCGCGCGCGCCAGGCGCCAATGATGGCTACCAATCCTGGGCCAATAATCAGCCCCCAGATGATCTTGCTCAGGTGTGTCTGAACAAATGGCAAGTTGCCAAAAAAGTAGCCAGCCAAAAGCAAGCCCACCACCCAGATCAATCCCCCGATCACGTTGTAAGCGGTGAACTTGCTGCGGGTCATCTCCGCCACCCCAGCCACAAAGGGCACAAAGGTGCGAATGAAAGGCATGAAGCGCGCCAGCACAATGGTGATGCCGCCGTAGCGTTCATAAAAGGCATGGGCCTTCTCAAACGCGGCCCGGTTGAAAAAACGCGAGTTTTCCCACTGGAACACTTTCGGGCCAAAGTAACGCCCGATCGTGTAGTTTGTCTGATCGCCGGCAATGGCCGCCAGCAACAGCAAGCCCATAGCAACAGGCAAGCTCATGAGTTCGGCACCACACAGCGTGCCCACGATGAACAACAAGGAGTCGCCCGGTAAAAAAGGCATGACCACCAAGCCGGTTTCCACAAACACGATCAGAAACAGCAGCGCATACACCCAGTTGCCGTACTGGGCCACAAAATCGCGCAGGTGCACGTCCACGTGAAGAATGAAATCCACCAATTGCATCAAGATATCCATGGCTGCCGATTATCCCCGCTGCGCATGACACGCCAGTGCAGCAGGTCAGCGCAAACCTCTAAAATCGGCGGGTGACTTCAAGCCCCCCATCCTCCCGCCGCCCCATCCGCGAACTTCCCGACGAACTCATCAGCCAGATTGCGGCGGGTGAGGTGGTTGAGCGCCCCGCGTCTGTGGTGCGCGAACTGGTGGACAACGCGCTCGACGCGGGCGCACAGAACATCACGCTACGCCTGCTGGGTGGCGGCACCCGGCTGATTGCGGTGGAAGACGACGGCGGCGGTATCGCGCCGGACGAGCTGGCCACGGCCCTCAAGCGCCACGCCACCAGCAAGATCGGCAACCTGGATGAGCTCGAATCGGTCATGACCATGGGTTTTCGGGGCGAGGCACTGGCCGCCATCAACTCGGTGTCCGAGCTGACCCTGCTCTCGCGCATGGACGGCCAGCCCAGCGCCTTTGCGCTCGATGGCCGCACCGGCGAAGTCCGCCCCGCCCCCCGCGCTGTGGGCACCACGGTCGAGGTCAAGGAACTGTTTTTCTCCACCCCGGCACGCCGTAAATTCCTCAAGAGCGACAGCACCGAGCTGGCGCACTGCATCGAGGCTGTGCGCCGCCACGCGCTCGCCCGCCCGGACGTGAGCTTTGCCATCTGGCACGAGGGCAAGCTGGTCGAGCAGTGGCGCGTGCACCCCGGCGCTGCCGGGCTGGAGCAGCGTCTGGCCGATGTGCTGGGCAACGAGTTTGTCGCGCAATCCATTGCTGTGGATTTCCAGGTGGGGCCGATGCACATCGTCGGTCGCGCAGGTCTGCCAGACGCGGCCCGTTCGCGGCCTGACCATCAGTTTGCGTATGTGAACGGCCGCTTTGTGCGTGACAAGGTCGTCATGCACGGCGCACGCAGCGCCTACGAAGACGTGCTGCATGGCCACAAGCAACCGGCCTACGCCCTGTTCATCCAGATCGACCCCACGCTGGTGGACGTGAACGTGCACCCGACCAAGATCGAGGTCCGCTTTCGCGACAGCCGCCAGGTGCACCAGGCTGTGCGCCATGCCATTGACCAGGCGCTGGCCGTGCCCCGCTCGCAGGCTCTGGCCGACGCGCCAGCAACCGAACTGCGTCTGCAGCCAAGCCCTGCATCCCAGGCCCTGCCCGAGTCGGCCAGCTGGCGCCAAAGCCACATCGGCTTGAACACCGGTTTGACTGCGCGTGATGATGGCGAACGCCATGAGCCACCCCGCTTCGAGCGCCCACTGGTGGACAGCCAGCAGGCCATGGCCGATCTGAAGGCCTTGTGGACACCACAGGCCACAAACGCGCAGCCAGACACCTTGCCGGCCCGTGAATCGACACCGGACTGGACGGCAAACCCTGCCGCTGCAGACAGCGATGCCAAAGAGGCCTCGCCTGCCATCTGGCCCCTGGGCCGAGCCATTGCGCAGCTGCATGGCGTCTACATCTTGGCTGAAAACGCCCAAGGCCTGGTGGTGGTGGACATGCACGCCGCACACGAACGCATCGTGTATGAAAAACTTAAACGCCAACTGGGCAACGGTGAAGGTCAACGCATTGCCAGCCAGCCGCTGCTGATTCCGGCCACCTTTGCCGCCACCCCCTCCGAGGTGGCCACGGCCGAGAGCTGCGCGGATGCCCTCTCTCAACTCGGTATGGAAATTTCGCCCCTGTCGGCCAAGACCCTGGCCGTTCGCGCCGTGCCCACCAGTCTGGCCCAGGGCGATGCAGTCGAGCTCGCTCGCAGCGTGCTGGCAGAGCTCGCCCAGCACGACGCCAGCACCGTGGTGCAGCGCGCGGAAAATGAAATCCTGGCCACCATGGCCTGTCACGGTGCGGTGCGTGCCAACCGCCAGCTCACCCTGACCGAGATGAACGCCTTGCTGCGCCAGATGGAAGAGACCGAGCGCTCTGACCAATGCAACCACGGTCGCCCCACCTGGCGGCAGATGACGATGCGCGATCTGGATGCGCTGTTTTTACGAGGTCGTTGACTTGAACACCCCCACCCGCATGTCACCCTCGCTGATCGTTCTGATCCTGTCACTGCTTTTGGGCCTGCAGCCCATCACCACCGATCTGTATTTACCCGCGCTACCCGCCATCACCGAAGGTTTTGGGGCCAGCGCAGCACAGTCGCAACTGACGCTCAGCGCCTTGCTGCTGGCCTTTGGCCTGTCGCAGTTGGTGTGGGGGCCCTTGTCGGACCGCTTTGGCCGCCGTCCGGTGCTGCTGGCGGGCATGCTGGCCTACACCTTGGCCTCCGTTGCCAGCGCCTTCAGCCCGACCATTGGCTGGCTGATTGTGACCCGCACTGTACAAGGTGCAGCCATGGGTGCCGGCGTCATGGTCTCGCGTGCCATGGTGCGCGACCTGTATGCGCCCACACAAGGGGCCACCATGATGTCCAAGGGGCTCACAGGCCTGGGCGTCATTGCCTGCCTCTGCGCCCCAGTCGGTGGCGCCCTGACAGATCTGCTCGGGTGGCATGCTGCCCTCATGGCGCTGGCCATCTTTGGGGCCATCACCCTGGCCGTGCTGGTCTGGCGCTTTGAAGAAACCCTACAGCGCCCCGACCCGAACGCCCTGCGCCTGGCCCCGCTGCTACGCGCCAACGCCGACATCATTCGCCACCCGGTGTTTCTGACCTGGTGCGCACTGTCTGCCGCGTCTTATCTGGGGCTGTTCACCTTTCTGGCCACCTCGTCTTTCGTGTTCACGCGCACCATGGGCATGAGCCGCACGGCCTATGGATTGCTGATGTTCACCATGTCGGCGTCGTACATCATCGGCACCTTCTGGTGCCGCTGGATGCTGCGCCGGACCAGCGTGCACCGCACAGTGGCGGTGGCCGGCGTGTTCACGCTGACAGGCTCGGTGCTTTTGGCAGTTCTGGCGCACTGGGGTCACGATCAAGCCTGGTATGGCCCCTGGGCGGTGATCCTGCCTTTTTATGTGTTCATGATCGGCCACGGGGTGCATCAACCTTGCGGTCAAAGCGGCGCGGTAGGCCCTTTCCCGCAGCGGGCGGGGACAGCCTCTGCGCTGAACGGATTTCTGATGATGCTGGGCGCTTTCTTCATGGGCGGATGGATCGGCCAACACCTGGACAACCCTGTGCTGGCCCTGGCCGATGGCGTTCTGCTTTGGGGTGCCTGCATCACAGCTGTGGCTTGGACCGCCGTTCAACGCCACGGGCGCCCGCAAGTGCTGGCCTGAACGAAACCCTGACATGCATCACCCGCAACCCGATGCGATCGCGCTGGTAGGCCCCACGGCCAGTGGCAAAACTGCGGCTGCGCTGGCCCTGGCACAGGCACTCGAGGCCCAAGGCGGTGCGGAAATCATCAGCATGGATTCGGCCCTGGTCTACCGGGGCATGGACATTGGCACGGCCAAGCCCTCGCCGCAGGAGCTGGCCAGCGTGCCGCACCACCTGATCGATATCATCGACCCCTTGCAGACCTACAGCGCGGCTGACTTTGCCCGTGACGCGACACGACTCATACGCGAGATCCGCGCCCGCGGCAAAACACCGCTCATCGTGGGCGGCACCCTGCTTTACTTCAAGGCGCTGACCGAGGGGCTCAATGACATGCCCGCCACAGACCCGCAGGTGCGTGCGCAGATCCAGCAACGTGCCGCAGAGCAAGGCTGGCCTGCGCTGCACCTGCAGTTGCAAGCCGTCGATCCCGCGACCGCAGCACGCCTGGCACCCAACGATGGTCAACGCATCGGGCGGGCGCTGGAGGTCTGGACGCTCACCGGACAGCCCTTGTCTGCCTTTCACAACCGCGCCAGCACAGCCGCTGCAGACTTGCACATTCCAGTCTTCAGTCTTGAGCCTGCCAACCGCGCCTGGCTGCACGATCGGATTGCTTTGCGTTTTGAGCAGATGATGGCGCAAGGCTTTCTCAAGGAAGTGCGAGCACTGATGGGCAGGGGGGACCTGCACCCTGACCTGCCGAGCATGCGCTGCGTGGGCTACCGCCAGGCCTGGCAAGGATTGCAAGAAGGCTGGAGCGAAGCCGCGATTTGCGAGCGCGGTATTTTCGCGACTCGGCAGCTGGCCAAGCGGCAGCTCACCTGGCTGCGCAGCATGCCGCAGCGCACAGTGGTAGCGGCAGATAATGTTGATGCATTACCCCAAGTCCTGAAACTGGCGACTTGACAAAGCACGATGGCAGTCTTGCCACAGACGCGGAATTACTGAAGCGTGTCTTTCAAGCCTGCAGGGACTGGCAAGGGCAGGATTTCGATCCCCTCCTCCAGCAAGGCTTCGGTTTCTTCGCGGCTGGCCTGGCCGCGGATGTTGCGCTGTTCGGCTTCGCCGTGATGCATCTTGCGGGCCTCTTCGGCAAACTGGGTGCCCACGTCTTGCGTGTTGGCCATGACGTGACGAACCATCTTGAGCATGGCCGCCTGCATTTGCTGAGGCGACATCTGCGCCAGCGTCTGGGCAGCAACCTCTGGCGCTGGCTTGGCTGATGGGTCCGCCGTGGAAGCAGCAGGTTCTGGCGCATTTGCATGACCCAGGTTCAGACGTGGTGCCGAAAGCATTTTGCTGACGTCCGGGTCGGTGCACACGGGGCAAGTCAGGAGGCCACGTTCTTTCTGCGAAGCATAGTCTTCATGCGAGGCGAACCAGCCCTCAAACACATGACCGTGGCGACACTGCAGGTCCAGGACTTTCATGGCATCAGTCCGCGCAGGTTAGCCAAGGCAAGGATTGCGGCTGCTCAAGCCACTGCTGAAGCCAGACCATGCAACTGAGGGTTTTGGCATCAGTGACCGTGCCATCGCGGCACCAGGCCAAGAGCTCTTGCGGTGTGGCGGTGAAGACATCCAGAAACTCGCCCGCATCGAGCTTGCGCTCTCCGCTGCGCAGGCCACGGGCAAAGTAGATGTGAATGACTTCGGTGGAATAAGCAATGGCCAGGTGCATCTGCCCTGCCCTTGCCCACTCTCGGGCGGTGTAACCGGTTTCTTCGAGCAGCTCTCGCTGGCCACACACCAAGGGGTCTTCTCCCGCGTCCAGCTTGCCCGCAGGCAGCTCGATCATGACCTGACCGATCGGGTAACGGTATTGACGCTCCAGCACCACACGAATCTGGCCATCTTCGCCCTGCAGCAAAGGAAGCACCACCACTGCGCCTGGGTGTTTGATGTATTCGCGAGAGGCCTCGCTGCCATCGGGCAGGCGGACCGTGTCGCGAAAGGCGTGCAGGAAACGGCCTTTGAAGAGTTCCTGCTGCGCGGTGCGCTGCTCGATCAGGTGGTCGTCACTCATGGCCGACTGGCGGCTTCAGTCTTTGTGACGCAGGAGATAGCGGTACACAAAACCCGGAAAGCTCAGTGTGATGAACAAGGTCAGGGTCACGGCATAAAACTCCCAACCCTGGTGCGCGTTCTGGCTCAGGCTGTTTTCCATGACCATACCAACGATCCCGACCACCAGGTACAAGACCAGGAGTTCCAGCAAACGCCAGCTCAGCGGCTTGGCCACACGCGCCGACCACACCCCAAGCACGCGTTGCGTGAGGAAAGGCAGGTTGGCCGCTACAACGGCCAACACAATCAACACCCAGACCTGAACAGATGCGTTCATGGCGATCAGCCCATCAGCATGCGGGCGATGGCATCGCCGCACAGTGCCATCAAACCACCCGGCACAATGCCCAGACCGAGCACCAGGAAACCGTTGATGCTGAGCACCACGCGCTCTTGGGTACCCGCCACCACGGGCTGAACGGGCTCTTGCGCAGCGTCAAAGTACATGACCTTCACAACACGCAGGTAGTAGAAGGCACCAATCAGCGACATCAGCACGGCAAAGATCGCCAAAGCCATGTAGAAACCATTACCCGAACCGATCAGGGCTTGCAGGATGGTCAGCTTGGCGTAGAAGCCGACCATGGGCGGAATGCCCGCCAGCGAGAACAGGCAAATGGCCATGATGCCGGCATACAGCGGGCTGCGCTGGTTGAGGCCTGCCAGGTCGGAAATCTCTTCGCTTTCAAAGCCTTCACGGGCCAGCAGCATGACCACACCGAACGAAGCCAGCGTGGTCAGCACATAAGCCACCACATAGAACATGGACGCGCCGTAGGCACCCACCGCCTGCGGTGCACCGCCAAAACCCACGCCAGCGATCAGGCCCATCAACACAAAGCCCATTTGGGCGATGGTGGAAAAAGCCAGCATGCGCTTGAGGTTGGTCTGTGCAATCGCGGCCAGGTTACCGATCAGCAAAGAGGCAATGGCCAACAAGGCCAGCATTTGCTGCCAGTCCATGGCCAGGGGCAGCAACCCTTCGACCAGCACGCGCATGACCAGGGCGAAAGCGGCCAGCTTGGGGGCCCCACCGATCAAAAGCGTGGCGGACGTTGGGGCGCCGTGGTAGACATCAGGAATCCACATATGGAAAGGCACCACGCCCAGTTTGAACGCCAGACCTGCCACAACAAACACCAAACCGAAGATCAGCACCTGCGGATGTGCACTGCCCCCCATGATGGACTGGAACACTGCAGACAGCTCCAGGCTGCCTGTAGCGCCATAGATCATGGACATGCCGTAGAGCAGGAAACCGGAAGCCATGGCACCCAGCACAAAGTACTTCATGGCAGCTTCGCTGGCGCGCATGTCATCACGGCGCATGGCCACCAGGGCGTAGCTCGAGAGGGTCAGCAACTCCAGGCCCAGGTACAGCACCAGGAAATGGTGGCCGGAAATCATCACGCTCATGCCCAGCAAGGCGAACAGGCTCAGGCTGAAGAGTTCACCCCCGCCCAGCATCTGACGGTCTTTGGCGTAAGGCCGTGCGTACACCAGTGTGACCAGGGTAGCCACAGCAGCAAAAGCCTTGAGCCAATGGCCCATGGTGTCGCTCACAAACAGACCGCCAAAGCCGTACACGGTTTGCCCCATGCTGGCGGCCGCAACGTTCAGGAAGGCCACAAAAGCCAGGGTCAGCAAGCTCAGTACATAGGTCAGCGAGCGCATCGGGCTTTTGACCGTGAGGTCAATCAGCGCGATCACACAGGTCATGACCAACAGCACGATTTCAGGATAGATCGTCATCCAGCTGGTGGAGTCCATCATGGTGTTCTTTCAGTTCTTGAGTTCGTTACTGCGGCAGCTTACTCATGGCCACGTGCTTGAGCAGCTCGGCCACAGAGACATCCATCACATCGGTGAAAGGCTTGGGGTACACGCCCATGTACAGCACAGCCGCAGCCAGCAAGGCCAGCATCAGGAATTCACGGCCGTTGATGTCGGTCAGTTCGCGTACATGATCATTGGCCACGGGGCCCAGGTACACGCGCTTGAACATCCACAAGGTGTAGGCTGCGCCAAAAATCAGTGCGGTGGCAGACAGCAGGCCAATCCAGAAGTTGAACTGGACAGCCCCCAGAATCACCATCCACTCGCCTACAAAACCGGCTGTACCTGGCAAGCCGCAGTTGGCCATGGCAAACAGCAAGGCAAAAGCGGAAAACTTGGGCATGGTGTTGACCACACCGCCGTAGCTGGAGATGTCACGCGAGTGGACGCGGTCGTACAGCACGCCAATTGACAGGAACATGGCACCAGATACAAAGCCGTGCGCAATCATCTGGACAATCGCGCCAGACACGCCCAACTGGTTGAACATGAAAAAGCCCAGGGTCACAAAGCCCATATGCGCCACCGATGAATAAGCCACCAGTTTTTTCATGTCCTGCTGCACCATGGCCACCAGGCCCACATAGATCACAGCCACCAGGGACAGCACGATCATGAAGGTGCCCCACTCATGCGCGGCATCAGGGGCAATCGGCATGGAAAAACGCAGGAAACCATAAGCGCCCAGCTTGAGCATGATGGCCGCCAGGACAGCCGAACCACCCGTAGGCGCTTCCACGTGCACGTCGGGCAGCCAGGTGTGCACCGGCCACATCGGCACCTTCACGGCAAAGGCCGCAAAGAAGGCAAAGAACAACAAGGTCTGCTCGGTGCGGCCCAGCGGCAGCTGGTGCCAGCTCTGGATGTCAAAACTACCCCCCGAGACGTTGTACAGGTACACCAGAGCGATCAGCGTCAGCAGCGAACCGAGCAAGGTGTACAGAAAAAACTTGAAGGCGGCGTAGATCTTGTTCGGGCCGCCCCAGATACCGATGATCAGGTACATCGGAATCAGCGTGGCTTCGAAGAAGACATAGAACAAAATGCCGTCCAGCGCCGAGAACACGCCAATCATCAAACCCGACAGGATCAGGAAAGCGGCCATGTACTGGTTGACTTTACGCTCGATCACTTCCCAACCCGCGATCACGACGATCAGGTTGATGAACGCTGTCAGCAAGACAAACCACAGCGAGATACCGTCCACACCCAAGTGGTAGTGGATATTGAAGCTCTCGATCCAGGCCGCGTTCTCGACGAACTGCATTTGCGCGGTAGAGGCATCAAAGCCGGTGTACAGCGGCAAGGTGACGAGGAAACTGACCAGTGCACCGATCAGCGCGACCCAGCGCACAGCGCCGGCCTGCTCATCGCGCCCAAGGGCCAGCAAGATGACGCCAAAAGCGATCGGCGTCCAGATGGCAAGGCTTAACAATCCCATTTTTTCGTATTCCTCTAAAGCGTCAGGCCAGCCAGACGAAAGACGTCATCAGTGCAAACACACCCAGGATCATCACCAGGGCGTAGTGGTACAGATAACCCGACTGGAAGTGACGTGCCACGCTGGCGATCCAGCCCACGACTTTCCAGGAGCCATTGACCAGCAGGCCATCGATCAGGGCGCGGTCGCCACCCTTCCACAGGCCGGTACCCAGCAAGCGGGCGCCACGGGCCAGAATGTTTTCGTTGATCCAGTCCATGAAGTACTTGTTCTCCAGGATGACGATCAGCGGACGCAGCGCCTTGGCAAAGAAGGCAGGCACTTTGGGGTTGATCAGGTACATGTACCAGGACACCACCACACCAGCCAGGGCCAGCCAGAATGGCAATGTGCTCACGGCGTGCTCGGCCATGGCCAAAGGACCGTGGAAAGCCTGAGCCAACTCGTGCATGACCGGGTGTTTGTCAGCGTTGACAAAAATGGCATCCTTGAAGAAGTCGCCATACAGCATCGGCTCGATGGTGAAGTAGCCGATCAGCACCGAAGGAATGGCCAGCAGGACCAGCGGCAACGTCACCACCCAGGGGGACTCGTGCGGCTTGCCGTCACCGTGACCATGGTGGTCATCGTGGTGATGGTCGTCATGGTGCGCATCGGGGTTCTGGTCATAACGCCCTTTGCCGTGGAAGACCAGGAAATACATCCGGAACGAATAGAACGCGGTGACAAACACGCCAGCCAGCACCGCAAAGTTGGCAAATCCAGCTGCGGGCAGAGCGCTTTCATGGACGGCTTCGATGATGCTGTCCTTGGAGTAAAAGCCCGAGAACAGCGGCGTACCGATCAGGGCCAGCGAACCCAGCAGCGAGGTGATCCAGGTGATGGGCATGTACTTGCGCACGCCACCCATCCAGCGGATGTCCTGGTTGTGGTGCATGCCCATGATGACGGAGCCGGCGCCAAGGAACAGCAGTGCCTTGAAGAAAGCGTGGGTCATCAGGTGGAACACAGCCACGGAATAAGCCGATGCACCCAGGGCCACCGTCATGTAGCCCAGCTGCGACAAGGTGGAATAAGCCACCACGCGCTTGATGTCGTTCTGGATGATGCCCAAAAAGCCCATGAACAGTGCGGTGATCGAGCCGATCACCATGATGAAGTTCAAAGCGGTGTCCGACAGCTCGAACAGCGGCGACATGCGCGAGACCATGAAGATACCGGCCGTCACCATGGTAGCGGCGTGGATCAGCGCGGAAATCGGCGTCGGGCCTTCCATCGAGTCGGGCAGCCACACGTGCAGCGGGAACTGGGCCGACTTGCCCATCGCGCCGATGAACAGGCAAATGCAGATCACCGTCACGAGCATGGCGTCCTGGCCAAAGACATACCACGGGAATTCGATGGTGGAGAGCTCTTGCGCCTTGGCAAAAATTTCGGTGTAGTTCAGGCTGCCGGTGTAGGCCGCGATCAGGCCAATGCCCAGAATGAAACCGAAGTCGCCCACACGGTTGACCAGGAAGGCCTTCATGTTGGCAAAAATCGCGGTCGGCTTGTTGAACCAGAAACCGATCAGCAGGTAAGACACCAGGCCCACCGCTTCCCAGCCAAAGAACAGCTGCAGCAGGTTGTTGCTCATCACCAGCATCAGCATGGAGAAGGTGAACAGCGAGATGTAGGCGAAGAATCGGTTGTAGCCTTCGTCTTCGTGCATGTAGCCGATGGTGTAGAGGTGCACCATCAAGGACACAAAGGTCACCACACACATCATCATCGCGGTCAGGCCGTCGATCATGAAGCCCACTTCCATCTTGAGACCGCCAACGGTCATCCATGTGTAGAGGGTTTCATTGAAGCGGGCGCCAGCCATCACATCCTTGAGCGTGAGCGCAGAGATGATGAAAGCGATAAGGACCCCAGCGATCGTGAGGGTGTGAGACAGGCCACGACCGATGCGGTTGCCGCCAAACTTGGTGCCAAACAGGCCGGCCAATGCCGAGCCCACCAGCGGGGCCAGTGGCACGGCCAGCAGCGTTGTTGCGTTGAGGGTCTGTTCCATGTTGTTCTTAACCCTTGAGCGTGTTGAGGTCCTGCACGTCGATGCTGTTCTTGTTGCGGAACAGCAGCACCAGGATGGCCAGGCCGATGGCAGACTCGGCGGCCGCCACGGTCAGGATGAAGAACACGAACACTTGTCCATGCATGTCACCCAGATAGTGCGAGAACGCCACGAAGTTCATGTTGACTGCCAGCAGCATCAATTCGATGGCCATCAGCAACACGATGAGGTTTTTGCGATTGAGAAAAATGCCCACCACAGCCAGCGCAAACAGGATTGCGCCCAGCGTCAGGTAATGTCCAAGGGTGAGTGTCATCATGATTGGGGCTCCTGTACAGCGTCCTGTGCGGCGGGTGCAGGCTGTGTGACAGCCACTTTCACCACGTGCAGACGGTCAGCAGCGCGCACACGCACCTGCTCGCTGGGGGAAACAAACTTGCTGTCCTTGCGCTTACGCAGGGTCAGGGCAATGGCAGCTACCATGGCCACCAGCAAAATGGCTGCAGCCACCTGAATGGGGACCAGGTATTCGGTGTAGAGCAAGATGCCCAGCGCCTTGCTGTTGGGAATGCCTGCAGCTTGTGCTGCGCCCTGGATGGCTTCGGTCTGACCAAAGCCGTGCAACAGAACCGCTGCCATCTCAATGGCCACCACACCACCGAGCACTGCAGCCAGGGGAAAGTGTTTCCAGAAACCCTGACGCATGGAGTCGATGTTGATGTCCAGCATCATCACGACAAACAGGAACAGCACCATCACCGCGCCAAGGTACACCAGCACCAAAGCGATGGCCAGGAATTCGGCATTGAGCAGCAACCAGATACCCGAGGCTTGCGAGAAAGCCAGCATCAGGAACAACACAGCGTGCACAGGGTTGCGCGCGGTCACGACACGGAAGGCCGACAGGAGCAGCACCACCGAGAACAGATAAAAGAAACCAGTCTTGACGTCCATGAATTTATCTTTTCAAGCAGGCTCGTTCAACGGTAAGGAGCGTCAGCCGCCTTGTTGGCTGCGATCTCTTTTTCATAGCGGTCACCCACAGCCAGCAACATGTCCTTGGTGAAGTACAGGTCGCCACGTTTTTCGCCGTGGTATTCGAAGATGTGGGTTTCCACGATCGAGTCCACCGGGCAGCTTTCTTCGCAAAAGCCACAGAAGATGCACTTTGTCAGATCGATGTCATAACGCGTGGTGCGGCGCGAACCGTCGTCGGCGCGCTCGCCCGCTTCGATGGTGATGGCCATGGCAGGGCAAACGGCTTCGCACAGCTTGCAGGCAATGCAACGCTCTTCGCCGTTGTCGTAGCGGCGCAGCGCGTGCAAACCACGGAAACGGGGCGACAGCGGCGTCTTTTCTTCCGGGTACTGAAGCGTGACTTTGCGTGCAAAGGCATAACGACCAGTCAAGGCCATGCCCTTGAACAGCTCCACGAGCATGAAGCTCTTGAAGAAGTCCTTGATCGAGAATGAGGTAGCAGTCATCTTGTTTCCGCTCACTTCCAGATGTTCCAGGGCGAGAACAACCATGCGCCCACCACCAACAGCCACACCAGGGTGACCGGAATGAATATCTTCCAGCCCAGACGCATGATCTGGTCATAACGGAATCGCGGGAAGGTGGCGCGAATCCAGATGAACATGGACACCACCACAAAAGTCTTGATGCCCAGCCAAATCCAGCCAGGAATGAAGGACAGCGCCGCCACAGGCGAATCCCAGCCACCCAGGAACATGACCACCGCCAGGATGGACACCAGCCACATGCTGGCGTATTCGGCCAGGAAGAAGATGGCAAAGCCCATGCCCGAGTATTCGACCATGTGCCCAGCCACGATTTCAGCTTCACCCTCGACCACATCAAAGGGGTGGCGGTTGGTTTCGGCCACACCGGAGATCAGGTACACCATGAAGATGGGCAACAGAGGCAGCCAGTTCCAGGACAGGAAGTTCAGACCCATGTCGGCGAATTGACCCTTTTGCTGACCCAAGACGATGTCGGTCAGGTTCATGCTGCCGGTGACCATCAGGACCACCAGGAAACAAAAGCCCATGGCAATTTCGTAGCTCACCATCTGGGCCGAAGCGCGCAGCGCACCCAGGAAAGCGTACTTGGAGTTGGAAGCCCAGCCGGCAATGATCACGCCATAGACCTCGATGGAGGTGATGGCCATCACCAGCAGCAAACCGGCGTTCAGGTTGGTCAGCGCCACTTCAGGACCAAAGGGAATAGCCACCCAGGCGGCCAAGGCCGGCATGATGGCCATGACCGGGCCCAGACGGAACAGACCTTGGCTGGCCGCTGTCGGGTTGATCAACTCCTTGGTCAGCAGCTTGAGCGCATCGGCGATAGGTTGCAGCAGACCAAACGGGCCCACGCGGTTGGGGCCCATACGCACCTGCATGAAGCCCAGCAGCTTGCGCTCCCAGAGCGTGAGGTAAGCCACCGCACCCATCAGCGGAGCCAACACGGCCACGATCTTGAGCAGAATCCAGATCACAGGCCACGCCATCGTGGTCCACCAGGCATCGGCCAACAGGTTCAGGCCACCGTTGTACAAAGCGTCGATCATGCGACCTCCTTGGCGTCAGCCGTCTGCTGCAGCGAAGCAGCGCGGCGCACGATGCCGTCGAGTTGGTAGATGGCGGCCACGACAGGCTCACTGACCGAACCGCCCAGACGCACATCGGCGCGGATGGCATTGGACAGCTGCAGCGGCTGCACTGTGGCTTTAGCCAGAACCTCTTGCGAGGTTTCGAAGTTGAAGCCCGGCACGTCAAGCAGATTGCCCAACACGCGCAGCACTTTCCAGGCTGGACGTGTCTCGCCACGGGGCTTGACCACTGCGTGGAAGCTTTGCAGCCGGCCTTCGGCGTTGACAAAGCTGCCCGAGGTTTCGGTGAAGGGGGCGATGGGCAGCAGCACATCGCTGAAAGCCATGTTGGCCTTGAACGGGCTGAGCGTGACAACCATGTCGGCCTTGTCGAGTGCCGCCACAGCCGCAGCACCGGCGGCGGTATCGAACTCTGGCTCGGTGTTGAGCAGGATCGCGGCCTTGAGGCTGCCGTCGAGCATTTGCGCGGCATTCTTGCCACCCGTCTGCGGCTGAGCCTTGGCCCACTGCACGCCTACGGTGTTGGCTGCCTCGGTCAGGTAGCCCACAGTGGCTGCCGTTTGCTCACCAATCCAGTTGGCTAGGGCCAGCAGACTCGACGCGTTGGCGTGATGCGCAGCACCGTTGCCCAGCAAGATGGCTTTGCGCTCGCCACCCAGCAAGGACTTGGCAATGGCTTTGCCTTGTTCAGAGGCTTCACCCGCCACAGGCGCGGTCACACCTTTTTCGACAGCGATGGCCGCAGCCACATCGGCCAGAGCCAAGGCCCAGTCAGAGGCTTCACTCACCACAGCGGTGTTCAAAGTCATCGCCCATGCACCCGGCTTGGACAACTGCTTGGCCGACACGATGGCATTGACTTGCCCGCCTTGGCGAGCCGCTTGGCGAATGCGTTGTGCAAACAAGGGATGGTCTTTACGCAGGTTCGAACCCACTACCAAAACACGTTGCAGCGTTGACAAATTGGCAATGCTGGTGCCCAGCCACTGAACACCCTCGCCAGTCACGAACTCCGCACGACGCAGACGCGCATCAATGTTGTCCGAACCCAGTGCGCGCAACAGGTTGCCGGCCAGGTAGGCCTCTTCCACGGTGCTGTGCGGGCTGACCAGCGCACCGATGCTGGAAGCACCATGGTCACGCTGGATATTTTTCAGGCCGTTGGCCACATATTCAAGCGCAGTCTGCCAGTCGACTTCTTTCCACTCGCCACCCTGCTTGATCATGGGGGCGGTCAGTCGTTCGTCGCTGTTCAGGGCCTCGTAGGAGAAGCGGTCGCGGTCAGCAATCCAGCACTCGTTGACCTCTTCGTTTTCGAGAGGCACCACGCGCATGACCTGGTTGTTCTTGACCTGAACGATCAGGTTGGCGCCCGACGAATCGTGGGCAGCCACCGACTTGCGGCGCGACAGCTCCCAGGTGCGGGCGCTGTAGCGGAAAGGCTTGCTGGTGAGCGCGCCCACCGGGCAGATGTCGATCATGTTGCCCGACAGCTCGGAGTCCACGGTCGTGCCCAGGAAGGTTTCGATCTCGGAGTGCTCGCCGCGGTTGGACATGCCCAGCTCCATCTGGCCGGCGATTTCCTGACCAAAGCGCACGCAACGGGTGCACTGGATGCAACGGCTCATCTCTTCCATGGAGATCAGCGGGCCGACTTCCTTGTGGAAAACCACACGCTTTTCTTCTTCGTAGCGCGACTTCGTGCCGCCGTAGCCGACGGCCAGATCCTGCAACTGGCACTCGCCACCCTGGTCACAGATCGGGCAATCAAGAGGATGATTGATGAGCAGGAATTCCATCACCGACTTCTGGGCCGAAACAGCCTTGTCGGAACGGGTGCGCACGATCATGCCTTGGGTGACCGGTGTGGCGCAGGCGGGCATGGGTTTGGGGGCTTTTTCCACATCCACTAGGCACATGCGGCAGTTGGCAGCAATGGAAAGTTTCTTGTGATAGCAAAAGTGCGGAATGTAGTTGCCGGCTTTCTCGGCCGCATGCATGACCATGCTGCCTTCAGCGACTTCCACTTTCTTGCCGTCGAGTTCGATTTCAACCATGTCGGTTCAACCTCAAGCGTAAGCACCGACCACACAGGTCTTGTGCGCGATGTGGTGTTCAAATTCGTGGCGGTAGTGCTTGAGCATGCCGCGCACCGGCATGGCCGCTGCATCACCCAGGGCGCAGATGGTGCGCCCCATGATGTTGCCAGCCACGCTGTCAAGAAGATCCATGTCCGAAGGACGTCCCTGTCCGTTTTCAATACGATCGACCACGCGAGACAACCAGCCCGTTCCTTCGCGGCAAGGGGTGCACTGGCCGCATGACTCGTGCATGTAAAAGTAGGACAAGCGCTGCAGGCTCTTGACCATGCAACGGGTATCGTCCATGACGATCACGGCGCCGGAACCCAGCATGGAACCGCCCTCTTTGGCGATGCTGTCGTAGTCCATGGTCAGGTTCATCATGATCTCGGCGGGGATCACAGGCGACGATGAGCCACCAGGAATCACTGCCTTGAGCTGACGACCACCGCGCACACCACCTGCGAGTTCGAGCAGCTTGGCAAAAGGCGTGCCCATTGGCACTTCGTAGTTGCCTGGGCGCTCGACGTCACCGCTGACCGAGAAGATCTTGGTGCCGCCGTTGTTGGGCTTGCCAGCCTCCAGATACGCCTGGCCGCCATTGCGGATGATCCAGGGCACGGCAGCGAAGGTTTCGGTGTTGTTGATGGTGGTGGGCTTACCGTACAGGCCAAAGCTGGCCGGGAACGGCGGCTTAAAGCGGGGCTGCCCCTTCTTGCCTTCGAGCGATTCGAGCAAAGCCGTTTCTTCGCCGCAAATGTAGGCGCCGAAACCGTGGGAAGCATGCAGCTGGAAGCTGAAGTTGCTGCCCATGATGTTGTCGCCCAGGTAGCCGGCAGCACGGGCTTCTTCGAGGGCTTCCTGGAAGCGCTCGTAGACCTGGAAGATTTCACCGTGAATGTAGTTGTAGCCCACACTGATCCCCATGGCGTAGGCGGCAATCGCCATGCCTTCGATCACGGTGTGCGGGTTGTACATCATGATGTCCCGGTCCTTGCAGGTACCAGGTTCACCTTCGTCCGAATTGCAGACCAGGTATTTCTGGCCGGGGAACTGGCGGGGCATGAAGCTCCACTTGAGCCCCGTGGGGAAGCCTGCACCACCGCGACCGCGCAGACCAGAGTCCTTGACCGTGACAATGACCTGGTCTTGTGTCAGACCTTCGCCGCCGTCTTTACCCAGAATCTTGCGCAGGGCTGCGTAGCCGCCACGGGCTTCGTAGTCCTTCAGGCGCCAGTTACTGCCGTTCAGGTCAGCGTAGATCTGGGGGTTGATGTGGCGACCGTGGAAACAGGTTTCTACGCCGGTGGCCTGGAATTGCGTGAGGATTTGTTCGATGTTCATCTTCTCGTTCCTCAAGCCTTGGCAGCCGCAGTCAGGCTGTCGATCAGCTGGTCGAGCTTGTCGTGGCTCATGAAGCTGCACATGTGGCGGTCATTGACCAGCATCACCGGCGCGTCGGCGCAAGCGCCCTGGCATTCGCTGGGTTGCAGCGTGAACACACCGTCTGCAGTGGTTTCGCCAGCGTGTACACCCAGCTTGCTTTCCAGGTGGTGCAGGGCCTGCAAACCGCCGCGCAGCTGGCACGGCAGGTTGGTGCAGACGTTGAGCTTGAACTGGCCCACCGGCTTCTGGTTGTACATGTTGTAGAAGGTCGTAACTTCGTGCACGGCCATCACAGGCATGCCCAGGTAATCTGCGACAAACTGTTCGCTCTCAGGACTGACCCAGCCCTGCTCTTGCTGCACGATCGAGAGGATCGGCATCACAGCAGATTGCTTTTGCTCAGCGGGGAATTTGGCGACTTCGCGCGCAAAGCGCGCTTGGGTGGCTTCAGAGATCATCGATCAATCTCTCCAAACACAATGTCCATGGTGCCAATGATGGCGACGGCGTCGGCCAGCATGTGGCCACGGGCCATTTCATCAAGGGTTGCAAGGTGGGCAAAGCCCGGGGCGCGGATCTTCATGCGGTAGGGCTTGTTGGCGCCGTCGCTGACCATGTAAATACCGAATTCACCTTTGGGATGCTCGACGGCGGCATACGCCTCGCCTTCGGGCACCTTGAAGCCTTCAGAGAAGAGCTTGAAGTGGTGAATCAGCGCTTCCATGTTGGACTTCATGTCCTCGCGCTTGGGCGCAGCGACCTTGGCCGTGTCATTGATGACCGGACCCGGGTTGGCACGCAGCCAAGCCACGCACTGCTGGATGATCTTGTTGGACTCGCGCATTTCCTGCACGCGCACCAGGTAACGGTCGTAGCTGTCGCCGGTCTTGCCCACGGGCACGTCGAACTCAACCTTGTCGTAGGCATCGTAGGGCTGCTTTTTGCGCAGGTCCCAGGCAAAGCCGGAGCCGCGGATCATGGGCCCTGTCATGCCCAGGTTCAGGGCGCGCTCGGGCGGCACCACGCCGATACCCACCGTGCGCTGCTTCCAGATGCGGTTGTCGGTCAGCAGCGTTTCGTATTCGTCCACGCACTTGGGGAAACGCTGGGTGAAGTCGTCAATGAAGTCCAGCAGGGAGCCCTTGCGGTTTTCATTGAAACGCGCGATGGCTCGGGCGTTACGTACCTTGGTCACCTTGTGCTGCGGCATGCTGTCAGGCAGGTCGCGGTACACACCACCCGGACGGAAGTAGGCTGCGTGCATGCGCGCGCCAGAAACGGCTTCGTACATGTCGAACAGGTCTTCGCGCTCACGGAAGGTGTAGATCAGGATGGTGGAGCTACCGCAATCGTTGCCGTGCGAACCGAGCCACATGAGGTGGTTCAGGATACGGGTGATCTCGGAGAACATCACGCGGATGTACTGCGCACGCAGCGGCACGTCAATGCCCAGCATTTTTTCGATGGCCAGGCAGTAGGCATGCTCGTTACACATCATGGACACGTAATCCAGACGGTCCATATAGGGCAGCGCCTGGATGAAGGTCTTGTGTTCGGCCAGTTTTTCTGTGGCGCGGTGCAGCAGGCCAATGTGCGGGTCGGCGCGTTGCACGACTTCGCCGTCGAGCTCAAGCACCAGACGCAGCACGCCGTGCGCGGCCGGGTGCTGGGGACCGAAGTTCAGCGTGTAGTTTTTGATTTCGGCCATATCAGTTCAGGCCTCCGTAGTGTTCTTCGCGGATCACACGTGGCGTGATCTCGCGCGGCTCGATCGTGACGGGCTCGTAGACCACGCGCTGACGCTCGGCGTCGTAGCGCATTTCCACATGGCCTGACAAGGGAAAGTCCTTGCGGAAGGGGTGACCAATGAAGCCGTAGTCGGTCAGGATACGGCGCAGATCGGCATGGCCTTCGAACACGATGCCGTACAAATCGAACGCTTCGCGCTCATACCAATTGGCCGAGTTCCACAGCCCATTGACCGAGTCCACCTTCGGCAGATCGTCGTTGGGGCAGAGCACCTTGACACGCACACGCTGGTTCAGGCTCACCGACAACAGGTGAACCACCACACCAAAGCGGGGACCATCGGTCCCCACTTCTCGGTACGCCGAATAGTCGACGCCGCACAGGTCAATGAGTTGTTCGAACTTGCAGTCTTCGGCGTCACGCAATGTTTTCATCACGCCCGGGTATTGGTCTGCGGTGACGTGCACAGTCACTTCACCCAAAGCGACAGTGATCTTGCACACATGGTCTTCGAGTGCAGCCGCCAGCTTGTCTTGCAGGTCTTCAGCACGGATGGCAAAGTCAGTCATCAAGATGCCTCCTTAAACACGAGCAATCGTGTGTTCGCGACGGATCTTTTGCTGCAGCTGCATGATGCCGTAGATCAGCGCTTCCGCAGTGGGCGGACAGCCTGGCACATACACATCCACCGGCACCACACGATCGCAACCGCGCACCACCGAGTAGCTGTAGTGATAGTAGCCACCACCGTTGGCACACGAACCCATGGAAATCACCCAACGGGGCTCCGACATCTGGTCATAGACCTTGCGCAAAGCGGGCGCCATCTTGTTGCACAAGGTGCCAGCCACAATCATCAGGTCCGACTGACGCGGGCTGGCGCGGAACACCTCAGCACCAAAACGCGCCAGGTCGTAGCGTGCCGTGGCTGCATGCATCATCTCGACCGCACAGCAGGCCAAACCAAAGGTCATGGGCCACAGCGAACCGGTTTTGGCCCAATTCACCACCGAGTCGTAACTGGTGGTGATGAAGCCTTCCTTCATCACGCCTTCAATCATCGTGTTGTCCTTAAAAGGATGAACAGGGACGGGTCATTCCCAGTCGAGCGCGCCTTTTTTCCACTCGTAGACAAAGCCCACGACCAGAATGGCCAGGAAAACGCACACAGCAGCAAAGCCTGCAAGACCCACTTCCTTGAGAGCCACAGCCCAGGGGAAGAGGAATGCGATTTCCAGATCGAACAGAATGAACAGGATGGCCACCAGGTAGTAGCGCACGTCGAATTTCATGCGGGCATCTTCGAAAGCCTCGAAACCGCACTCATAAGGGGAGTTTTTTTCCGGGTCAGGTCGGTTGGGGCCAAGAATGTAGCCGATGACCTGGGGAAGAATGCCGACAGAGATGCCGACCAGAATGAACAGGAGGATGGGGAGGTACTGATCGAGGTTCATGAGGTCTTGGCCATTCACCGTTGAGGTCCGCAAAGACTGAGCCCTGCAGACCTCTCGTTGTCTGGTGCCGTCGGCGAGACTCGAACTCGCACAGCTTTCGCCACTACCCCCTCAAGATAGCGTGTCTACCAATTTCACCACGACGGCGGGTTATTTTTCCGGATCGCTTGAGGCACAGCTCGTCGGCTGTTTATCGCTCTCCGGATAATCCCTAATTCTACTCTGAAACCGTACCCTGACCTGACAAAAATCAGGAAAAAATTCAGTCTTGCTGAAGCCCTTAGTAAGCTTCGTTTAATACTTACTTCGCGGGAATACCCTGAGAGGTATTGGCGCCAGTTGCACCCGGAATCTGGGCAGCCGTGCTGGCGTCCGCAGGCGCAGTCACGGGCGCGGAAACGGGAGCCACTGAACCCTCAAGCACACTGCCCGTGGACACGTTGCGACCCGCGTTGCCGATGTAGGCCAGCAGCAAGGTGCACACAAAAAACACCGCCGCCAGCACAGCCGTGGTGCGCGACAGGAAGTTGGCACCACCCGTGGCACCAAACAAGCTGCCAGAGCCGCCGCTGCCAAAAGCAGCGCCCATATCAGCACCCTTGCCGTGCTGCACCAGAATCAGGCCAATCATGGCCAGGGCCGACAGGATTTGAACCACCAAAATCAAAGTCATCAAGATGCTCATTACATTCTCCAATTCAATAAAAACTTCATGCCGCGCAGCGGTGCGCAGCTTGCAAAATCGTCAGGAAATCAGCGGCTTTGAGAGACGCGCCCCCAATCAAGCCACCGTCAATATCAGCCTGCGCCAGCAACTCTGATGCGTTGGCTGCATTCATGCTGCCGCCGTACAAAATCGACACACGCTCGGCATGCGGTGTTGCCGCCTTGATTTGAGCACGCAACACAGCATGCACTGCCTGCGCCTGTTCGGGCGTCGCGGTGCGGCCCGTGCCAATGGCCCAGACCGGCTCATAGGCCAACACAATCTCGCTGATGCAGTGACCGTTTTCATGGATCACGGCAGCCAATTGGCGCTTCACCACAGCCTCGGTCTCACCTGCTTCGCGTTGCGCCAAGGTTTCCCCCACGCACACGATAGGTGTGATGCCATGCGCCAAAGCCTGCTTGGCCTTGAGAGCCACCACTTCATCGCTTTCGCCATGGTATTGGCGACGTTCGGAGTGACCCACGATGCTGTAGCGCACGCCAAAGTCACGCAGCATCAAAGCTGACACTTCGCCGGTGTAAGCGCCGCTGACCTGAGCAGACACATCCTGCGAGCCCAACTCCACCAAGGTACTGGCCAGCAGGAGTTGCACCTGTGCCAGGTAGGGGAACGGCACACACACACCAACGCGGCAGCGCATGGCGCCCAGCCCGGTTTTGATGCCGTCCAGCAAAGCTTGATTAGCGGCCAGGCCGCCATTCATCTTCCAGTTCCCAACAATCAGTTTTTGGCTCATGTCTTGTCTCCCCAACTCAGAATGATTTTGCCGACATGCTGACCCGACTCCATCAACGCGTGCGCCTTGGCCGCCCCACTGGGCAAACCATCGACCGGGGCGCAAGCATCAAACACGCTGTGGATCACAGGCTTGATGTGGCCTTGCACCAACCAGGGCCAGACGGTTTCGCGCAGCTTTTGCGCAATGGCCGCCTTGAAGGCCACCGGACGGGGGCGCAAGGTCGAGCCTGTGATCGTCAAACGACGACGCAGCACCAGCCCAGCATTGAACTCACTCTTGACACCGCCTTGCACCGCAATGATGACCAGGCGACCGTCTTCAGCCAGAGCCTCGACTTCGCGCGCCACATAGTCGCCAGCGACCATGTCCAGAATCACATCCACGCCACGACCTTCGGTCAGGCGTTTGACCTCCTGTACGAAGTCCTGTGTACGGTAGTTGATCGCATGATCCGCACCCAGCGCCAGACAAGCCTGACATTTGTCATCCGAGCCTGCAGTCACGATCACTTTCGCACCCGCAGCCTTGCCCAGCTGAATAGCAGTCACGCCAATGCCACTGGTGCCGCCCTGCACCAGCAAGGTTTCCCCCGCTTGCAGACGGCCACGGTCAAACACATTGCTCCAGACCGTGAAGAAGGTCTCGGGCAAAGCGGCAGCATCAACATCATACAAACCCGCAGGCACCGGCAGACACTGGGCCACAGGTGCCACGCACAACTCTGCGTAACCACCACCTGCCACCAGCGCACAAACGCGGTCACCCAGGTTCAGGCCTGCCTGCGCCATGGTCTGCGCATCGCCAGCCACAATGACACCAGCCACTTCCAGCCCCGGCCACACCGGCGCACCGGGCGGAGGCGGGTAAGCGCCTGTCCGCTGCAGGACATCGGGGCGATTGACCCCGCTGGCGCTCACGCAAATGAGCACCTCCCCTGCCCCGGCCACTGGGTCAGGTCCTTGCGCAGGCACCAGAACCTCCGGGCCGCCAAAGCTGGAAATGTGAATGAGCTTCATGTCAAAACCGCCTGCGGGCCCAAAGGCCCGCAGCTGTCAGATCACTGCTGTTGTTGCTGTTGCTGGGCGCCCTGTGCAGGACGGTCCAGCAGAGCCTTCATGGACAGCTTGATGCGGCCCTTTTCGTCGGTCTCGAGCACTTTGACCTTGACGATCTGACCTTCTTGCAGGTAGTCGGTGACCTTCTCCACGCGCTCGTGAGCGATCTGGCTGATGTGCAGCAGGCCGTCCTTGCCGGGCAGCAGGTTAACCAAGGCACCGAAGTCAAGGATCTTGGTGATCGGGCCTTCGTAGACCTTGCCGATTTCGACTTCAGCGGTGATCTGCTCGATGCGCTGCTTGGCCATGTCGGCCATGGCGCCGTCGGTGGCGGCGATGGTGATGGTGCCATCTTCCTCGATGTTGATCTGGCAACCGGTCTCTTCGGTCAGCGCACGGATGGTGGCGCCGCCCTTGCCGATCACGTCACGGATCTTCTCGGGGTTGATCTTCATGGTGTAGAGCTTGGGCGCGAAGCTGGACACTTCGGTCTTGGCTTCACCCATGGCGTCTTGCATCTTGCCCAGGATGTGCATGCGCGCTTCCTTGGCCTGTGCCAGCGCCACTTGCATGATTTCCTTGGTGATGCCCTGGATCTTGATGTCCATCTGCAGGGCGGTAATACCGTTGGTGGTGCCAGCCACTTTGAAGTCCATGTCGCCCAGGTGGTCTTCGTCACCCAGAATGTCGGTCAGCACAGCAAAGCGGTTGCCGTCCTTGATCAGGCCCATGGCGATACCCGCCACGTGGGCTTTCATCGGCACACCAGCGTCCATCAGCGACAGGCAGCCGCCGCACACGGAAGCCATCGACGAAGAGCCGTTGGATTCGGTGATTTCTGACACCACACGCAGGGTGTAGGGGAACTCGTCCTTGGAAGGCAGCAGCGGCACCAGAGCACGCTTGGCCAGACGGCCGTGGCCAATTTCGCGGCGCTTGGTGCTGCCCATGCGACCGACTTCACCGGTGGCAAAGGGAGGCATGTTGTAGTGGAACATGAAGCGGTCTTCGAACTCGCCGGCCAGCGCGTCGATGCGCTGTGCGTCGCGCTCGGTACCCAGGGTCGTGACGACCAGGGCCTGCGTCTCGCCACGGGTGAACAGGGCCGAACCGTGGGTACGGGGCAGCACGCTGTTGCGGATTTCGATCGGGCGCACGGTGCGGGTGTCGCGACCGTCAATGCGGGGCTCACCAGCCAGGATCTGGCCGCGCACGATGCGTGCTTCGATTTCGAACAGCAGGTTGTCGACCTTGATCGGGTCGAACTCAACGCCCTGGGCAGTCAAGCCAGCCTTGGCGGCGGCGTAGGCTTCGCGGCAGGCTTGCGTACGGGCTTGCTTGTTGCGCAGCTGGTAAGCGGCGCGCAGGGGATCTTCGGCCAGTGCGGCCAGTTTGCCTTCAAAGTCAGTGTCACGGGCAGGCGCTTGCCAGTCCCACACGGGCTTGCCCGCTTCGCGCACCAGTTCGTGGATGGCGTTGATGGCGGTCTGGCTTTGCTCGTGGCCGTAAACCACAGCACCCAGCATGATCTCTTCAGACAACTGGTGGGCTTCGGATTCCACCATCAGCACAGCAGCTTCGGTACCGGCGACCACGAGGTCAAGCACGCTGTCCTTGCGCTGGGTCTGGCCGGGGTTCAGAACGTATTCGCCGTTGATGTAACCCACGCGGGCGGCGCCGATCGGGCCATTGAATGGAATGCCGGAGATCGACAGGGCAGCAGACACAGCGATCATGGCGGCGATGTCGGCGTCGACTTCGGGGTTCAGCGACACGGTGTGGATGACCACATGCACGTCGTTGTAGAAACCTTCGGGGAACAGCGGACGGATCGGGCGGTCGATCAGGCGGCTGGTCAGGGTTTCAAGTTCGCTGGGCTTGGCTTCACGCTTGAAGAACGAGCCAGGAATCTTGCCGGCAGCGTAGGTCTTCTCGATGTAGTCCACGGTCAGGGGGAAGAAGTCCTGGCCGGCCTTGGCGTTTTTGGAGCCCACCACGGTGGCGAGCACCACGGTACCGTCCATGTCGAGCAGCACGGCGCCGCTGGCCTGGCGAGCGACTTCGCCCGTTTCCATTTTGACGGTGTGTTGACCCCACTGGAAGGTCTTGGTGATTTTGTTGAAGATGGTCATGTTCAATTTTCCTTGGGAACATTCACAGCACTTGAGGCAGTGCCGAAAGCCCGGAAACCAGACTGTTCTGAACACCATGCCATTCCAGAAAACCTGCCCACCAGCACACGGCAGGGCTTTTGGAATGACACAGCGCGGGTTCGATCAGGTCTTTTTCCGCTGTTTCAAGTACAAAGCGCCTGAGCCACACAGGTGAACTCAGGCGCTTTGCATCTTGTCGGGCAATTACTTGCGCAGACCCAGTTTGGCGATCAGCGCGATGTAACGGTCAGCATCCTTGGCCTTGAGGTAGTCCAGGAGCTTGCGACGACGGCTCACCATGCGCAGCAGGCCGCGACGACCGTGGTGGTCCTTGGCGTGTTGCTTGAAGTGGGGCGTCAGTTCGTTGATACGTGCGGTTAGCAGAGCAACCTGCACTTCGGGGGAGCCTGTGTCGTTAGCGGCACGGGCGTTGTCTTTGACAACTTCGGCTTTTTTGGAAGCAGCGATCATGATTTTTCCTTGTTGCGCGACCCTTGCGAGCCACGTTTGTTGACTTGCGCCAGCGGCTGGAAGGGCTGCTGACGTGCGCTTTGCACCATGCAAAACCTAGACATTATAGCGATTTTCAGCTACTGCCGTACCGAATCACCCCCACCATTGCCCCAAGCCACTGGCGCGGGCACTGGGTCTGGCCAGCGCAGTCTCCAGCAAACCTGCCTCCGCCTCCACCAAGGTCAGCCGCTGACGGGCGCGGGTGATGCCGGTGTAGACCAGCTCGCGGCCAAGCACTTCGCCACCGCCGGGCGGCAAAACCAGCAAGGTGTGGGCAAATTCGGAGCCCTGACTTTTATGGACCGTCATGGCAAAAGCTGTTTGCACTTCAGGCAAGCGCATCACAGCCACCGAGCGCAAGGCCTCACCTTCCGAGAACCAAACGCGCAGGCCTTTGCCACCTGCTGCAGGCAGGGCCACCCCGACGTCGCCGTTGAAGACTCCAGCCTGCGCGTCGTTGCGCAAGACCATCACGGGGCGACCGGCGTACCACTCGCCCGCCGTCACGGGCAGACCCGCTTGCTGCGCCAGGGCTTTTTCGATGGCGTCATTGAGCCCCTGCACGCCCCACGCGCCTTCGCGCACGGCGCAAAGTACGCGCATGCGGTCAAAGGCCTGCAAAACCTGGCTGACCCAGGCGCTGTACCCCTCGCCTGCGGGCGCGCCCTCGCTGACGAGCGCCGCATAGTCCTTCCATCCCCAGGAGGCGTCCAGCGCCAGGTCGCACACGGCTTTGGGCTGGTGGGTTTGCAGGCTGGCCACGTCTTCGCCCCCTGCCGCCAATGCGGCGCGGGCGGTGCTGGTATCGCCCAGGTTGACGGCTTGGGCCAGCGCACCAATGGCGCCTTCAAAACGTCGGCTGTGGCGCAGCATGACGGTGACTTGCGCCAGCACGGGTGCTGCCCCGGTGGCCAGATATTCGGCAGGCAAGCTTTGCCCGCTGACCCTTTGGGCCATGGCAGCGGTATCGGCGTTGTACAGGCCTTGCGCGGCGTGTCGGCACATATCACCCAGCACGGCCCCGGCTTCGACGGATGAAAGCTGGTCTTTGTCGCCCAGCAAGATCAAACGCGCCTTGGGTGGCAAGGCGGCCAGCAGGTTGTCCATCATTTCCAGATGCACCATGGAGGCTTCGTCCACCATGAGCACATCCACGTCCAGCACGTTGGCGGCGTGGTGCCTGAAACGGCGGGTGTCGGGCCGCGCACCCAGCAGCGAGTGCAAGGTGCGTGCGGGGCCCATGGCCTGGACGAGTGCGTTCAGGTCAAGGTCTTCCGCCGGGATCTTCAAGGCGTCAATAGCCGCGCCGATGGATTGCTTGAGCCGCGCTGCAGCCTTGCCCGTGGGCGCGGCCAGCGCCACGCGCAGGGGCGCAGGCCCTGAGTGCAGCGCCAATTGCAGCGCCAGCAGCCGTGCGGCTGTGTAGGTTTTGCCGGTGCCCGGCCCGCCGGTGATCACAGCCAGGGGCGCACGCAACGCCAAGGCGCAAGCCAGGCGCTGCCAATCTGTGTCTTGCGGCGGTGGACCAAACAGGCGGCTCAGCCATTGGGCGGCCAGCACTTCGTCGACCGGAAGACGCTCCAGCGCACGCGTACGCAGGCCCTGCCCTACCCTTTGTTCGTAAGCGGCGTAGCGCCGCAAATACAGCAAGGGGTCGTGTTCACTTCCGCCCAGCACCAGGGGCTGGCCTTGGTCGGGCGCATCGGCCTGGCGCAGCACGCTAGACTGCAGCGCTTGCTGCCAGGCCGCCAGGGTGGCTGGCATGTGCACCCACAAAGCTTGCAGGCCCTGTTCGCCCTGCACCGCTTGTGCGGGCCAGGCCAGCCAGGCGGCGGGGGCTTGCAGCAACTGCTGCAGCGGCAGACAGGTGTGGCCTCGCCCTTCCATCTGCGCCAGCACTGCGGTAGCCACCAGCAAAGCGGGCGTAGCCTGCGCGTCCAGGCGCAGCAGTTGGGTCGCCAGCGCCACATCCAGCCTGCGCAGCCAGCCTGCTTCCACCCAGAGCTGCAGCCACTGCAGGGTTTGCGATGCAGTCAAGTGAGCGTTTGCCTGTTCGGCAGGGGCTTGGCCAATCCAGTCCAGCTGGGCGCTGTGTTGAAGTCTCCTGCGCGTCATGACACCTCCTGCGCATCGAGCATGGCGTCCAAGGTCTGCAGCAAAGGTATGGATGCAGGCAAGGTGCAACAGCCACCGGCTGGTCCATCGATGCCACGTAAAAACAGGTACACCGCACCGCCCAGGTGCTGCTCGGGCACGTAGCCCTGCCCCAACCGGGCACGCAACAAGCGATGCAAGGCCAGCATGTACAAGGCGGCCTGCACGTCGTAACGGTGGGTGGCCATGGCGGCCTGCAGCGCCTCAGGCGTGTAGGCGGCATCGTCAGCGCCGAGGTGGTTGGACTTGTAGTCCAGCACCCAGTAGCGGCCTTCGTGCTCAAACACCAGGTCGGCAAAGCCCATGAGCATGCCGTGCAGCTGCGACTGCGGCAACGACGGGCGCGGCACGCCGGGCAGCAAACGCTCGCGGCACGCCTGGTCAATGGCAGGGGCATCCAGCCGATGCGCAGGCAGCCAGAACTCCATTTCGGGCAACACACCTTGCAAAGACTGCAAAGACACATTGGGCCCCACCAAGGGCTGGCGCACCACGCGCATGAGCCACGCTTGCACATCGTCAGCTTGTGCTTCGTAGCCGGCGCGTTCGCACGCGCGTTGCAGGCGTCGGGCCTGACCGCTGCCGGGCTCCAGCGCAAACCCATCTGCCGCCAACCATTCGAGCTGGTCGTGCAAAAAATTACCGGCAGAGGGGCCCCGTGCAAAGCGGTGCCAGGCCTGTGCTTGGCGCGAGGGTTTGGCGGGTACAACATCACTCACCACAGGTTCGTCGTCGGCAGGCTGCGGCAGTTGCAAAGCCAGTGGCAAATCCTGCACCCCCAGCGCATCGTGTTTCAGGTCACGTGCCAGACGGCTGAAGCTGGCAATCGTCCAGCTGCGGTCAAACGTGGCGCCAAACACTTTGGCGGCTTGCGACTGCGCACCGGACGGTGGCTTGTGCCAGACCGTCAGCGGCACTCTTTCAGGCGCCATTTGTATCTTCACCTGCCCTGTTTGGCCACAAGCGGCGAGCGCTTTCTGCACAACCTGGGGCCAGGATTCGGCATCGGTCTCTTTTGCACCGGCCAGCAAGTGGCCTGCAGCGCTGAGGTGGCTTTTGCATTCCTTGCTGTTGCCAATGCGAATCGGGCTCCAGCCCAACCACAGCGCATGTCGCGCACGAGTCAGTGCCACGTAGCACAGGCGCAGGTCTTCGCGCAGGCGGTCGCGGTCGGCACGCTGAACATCGGCGTCATCAAACGCCAACGACCATGTGCGCTGGCCCTCTGCGGTTTCGCGTTGCACCAGGCGTGTGTTTTTACGCTCCACTTGGCGCAAAGTGTGCGTAAACGGCACGCAGACCACCGCATACTCCAAGCCCTTGCTTTTGTGAATGGTGATGACTTGCACCAGTGCCTCGTCACTTTCCAGGCGCACGATTTGTTCGTCCGCGTCCTGGCCCTGCCCGGCTTCGTGCACCGCCTGAGCCAACCAGCGGATCAGCGCTTGCTCGCCATCGAGCGTCTGGCTGGCGTTTTGTAGCAGCTCTGCCAGGTGCAGCACATTCGTCAAGCGACGCTCGCCATCAGCTTGCGCACGCCAGCGTTGGTGCAGCTGCAAGCGATGCAGCGACTGGCGCAGCATGGCCAGCACGCCCTGGGCTTGCCAGACCTGGCGCAGCTCGCGCAGCTGCTGCACCCGCTCGTCCAGCAACACATCATCCTCAGACAAGGCCTGCAGCTCGACCAAGCTCAGACCCACCGTGCCCGTGCCCAGCGCGGCGCGTACAGCGCGCAAATCCTGCGGGCTGGCCACGCCTTGCAACCACAGACACAGATCTGCCGCTTCGTCGCTGGCAAACACCGAGTCGCGGTCGGATAGATACACCGAGGCCACACCCCTTTCGCGCAAAGCACTGCGAACGGCATCAGCCTCCGCCCCCGTGCGTACGAGCACGGCAATGTCTTTGGGCTGCAATGGTTTCTCAGGCTGGCCGGGCTCCACATATCGGGCCTGCAAGTCGGACAGACAGGCGACGACGTGTTCGGCGCACAAGCCCGCCAGATGTTTCATGGCCTGGCGCTGGTTGCGCAGCGTGCCGTCGTGCACCCAAGTGAGCGCGGGCATCGGGCCTTGCGTGGTTTGAAGAACTTGGCCTAAACCGTTCGCGTTGACAGGCTCAAAAGGCACCGGGTCTTCCTGGCTGGTGCGGTAATCGAACGCACCACCGGGCAAGGCTTCGCCCAGTTTGAAAAAGCCATTCACCACATCAACCACGGCTTGTGTAGAGCGGAAGTTGGTGCCCAGCACATGGTGGCGCCCTTCTGTAGCGCGACGAGCACTCAGATAGCTGTGAATGTCGGCACCACGAAAAGCGTAAATCGACTGCTTGGGATCGCCAATCAAAAGCAAGGCCGTGTCCTGGCGGTTGTCCCTGATGTGATAGATGGCATCAAACAACTGCAGCTGCAGCGGTGAGGTGTCCTGAAACTCATCGATCAGCGCGACCGGGAACTGCGTGCGCAAGCGCTGCGCCAAACGCTCGCCGCTTTCGGGGCGAGTCAGCGCCGAGTCCAGGCGTTGCTGCATGTCGGCAAACCCAAACTGCGCCGTGCGACGTTTGAGCTCGCGAAGCCTTGCGCGGACAGCACTGCGGGCGTGCAGGCGGACGGCGTGGCTGACATCTGGCAACTGCGCCAAATCGACCAACAGTTGCGCATAGTCTGCGCATACGGGCGGCAAATCAACCGCTCTTGCATCCGGCTTGCGACAGGCGCGAAGGCTGTCTGGGGTAAAGCGGTCCCAGCCGGTTTTCATGACTGCTTGCAATTCGGGCAATGAGCCTTCGCTTTGTACCCAAATCTTGAACGCATCCAGCCACTGCGTGCACTTGGCAGCTTGCAACTTACGGCCATCCCAGCCTGCCTGTTTGTCGGCAAGTTGACTTAAAAGCCAGTACAGCAACACATCGGCTCGCTGCAACCACCCCGCTTTGAGGTGCTGCAGCTTTGCCTTGCGCTGGGCCTGTACTGCACACAGCACCTGAGCAAGACTGCCGGACTCACCATCGGACAAGTCCTTGTCCACCAGGACACGAACATCTGCTTCCAGCGCATCCACATCGCGCCAGATGCTGCGCACCACCACGAGCATTTCCGTGTCCAGGGGGTAGAGCTGTTGACGCCAGTAGTCTTGCACCGCCTCCAGCCGCAAGGCGGCTTCGTCAGCCACCAGGGTTTCTTCAAACAGATTGCCGCTGTCAAACGCATGTTCCCGCAGCATGCGCTGGCACCAGGCATCGATGGTGTAGACCGCCGCTTCGTCCATGGTCTGCGCGGCCATGGCCAGGCGGTGTGCGGCTTGTTCGCGCGCGGCGCCTTCGGGGTAATCCGCAAGCAGATCGAGCAAAAATACCTCTTGGGTTTTGCGCGTGCCCCGGAACACATGCGCAGCTTCGTTCAGGCGCTGACGAATGCGGTCCGACAGTTCACGCGTCGCGGCGCGGGTAAAGGTCATGACCAGAATGTCGGGAGGCATCAGCGGCCGCACGGGGCCAGTGTTGTCCTGCCCATGTCCCAGCACCAGGCGCACGTACAGCGCGGCAATGGTCCAGGTCTTGCCAGTGCCTGCACTGGCCTCGATCAAATGGCTGCCGCGCAAGGGAAAGCGTTGCGCCACAAGGGTTTGCGCGCTCATGCCTGCTCCTCCTCTGCCACCAGCGCCTCGTGGCCCAAGGGCTCAACGCTGCACTGCTTTGCCCATTCCAGCAAGGGCCGGTACACCTGCTCGGCCAAGGCCTCGAACCGGCCATCGGCCAGCAAGGCGTCCAGCGTGGGGTAGCAGCGGTACATGGCGGCATCCTGGCGGGCCATGGCAGGGGTACCAGTAAAGCCCTTTTCTTCGTAACGCTTGTAGAGCTCGTCCGTCCACTCCCCTTTTGCGAGCCATTCCACCGCCAAGGCCGGAGGCAAGGGCACAGGCGATTGCATCCCTTGCATCCAGGTGGCCAATAAAACGCGCAACATCTCTTGAGATTCTGCTTGCGCCAGGGCAGGTACACGCACGATGGCATTGCGCCCCACCAGCACCACCCGAACGGCTCGGCCCATGCTGGCTGCGGCCAGGCTGTGCAACCACGCATCGATGCATTTGTCAGCTTTGAGCTTGGGTTTGCCCTTGTCAGAACCGCTGGCCAAGGACGATGCACGTATGAGCACCAGGACGTCGGGTTGATCGGCAAAGGGGCTTTGCCACAGGCCCGAGATGGCGTCGCGCAGCTGCACGCCTTCGACGGCCTGCTCCACCGTCACGCGGGGGGCCTCGCCGTTGCAGGCGCTGCGCTCATTGATCTCGGCCTGCAGCATGGCTTGGAGCAGGCCCTGCAACTGCGCGGCCTCGAGTTGACCCACACCGGCCAAGGGCAAGGCACCACGGGCACGCAAGCGCTGGACGACCGCTTGAGTGTAGTGCGGCAGGTCTTGCACGCTCAGGTCTGCGGGCCGCTGGGTCAGCGCTTCGTCGAGCAGGCCGTGGTGATCCAGGCCGCCCAAGCTGAACAGCTCGTCGTCAAGCCAGTCCGCCTCGGGTGCGTCCAGGTGCACCTGCAAGCGTTCGCGAAAATAGCTGCCCACCGGACGACGCAGGAAGCGTGCAAGTTGCGCCAGGTTGATGGTGGCTTGTGTTTCGAGATCGCTTCGATGCGCTGTCGATGACGGAAAGCGTAACCCTGTGGAATCCAACACGTCATCTCGAACACCCTGCAGCGATCCCTCCTGTGTCTGCCACTCCTGCGCGTAGGTGCTCACACCGCTACCTTGTGTGAAATATGCTTTGCCGAAGGGCTGCAGCGGATGCGCCACGGTCAAGGCTTTGGCACTGCCCTGCCCCCACAACGCATCAATCTCATCACGCAACTGCGAGACCAGCACCGATGGCGGTTGTTCGCTGTTGTCGCGCACGCTGTGGCCACACCAGCTGATGTAGAGCACCTCTCGCGCAGACAGCAAAGCCTCCAGCATCAGTTGGCGATCGTCATCCCGGCGTGAACGGTCACCAGGGCGCGCCATGCCGGGCATGGCCATCAGGTCAAAGTCAATCTGGGGGGCGCGGCGCGGGTAGTCGCCATCGTTCATGCCCAGTAAACACACCACCTTGAACGGAATCGCCCGCATCGGCATGAGCGTGCAGAACGTGACCCCGCCTGCGCGAAAACGTTGTTCGAGCCGTGGCACGCGCAGGGCCTGAAGCCAGGCCTCGCGCATGACGGGCAAGGTGACTTCTTGCGCAAACTCGGCGCCATCGCATGCGCGCAGCCAGTCGTCCAGTGCCTGCTGCAAGGCTTGCAGGGCCTGGCGATCGGCTTCGGCGTGCACCTCAAAACACTGCGCCAGCAAAGCCCTGGCCCGCTGTGACCAGACCAAAGGCGTGGCAGGCGTCTGACTGTGTTGCCACCAGTCGATCAACACCTGCAGCAGCTGCGCCAAGGATCCGGCCAGCTCGGCATCCAGACCGCCCACCTCGTCGTAGGGCATGACGCCCGCGTCCAGCGGCACCGGGTCTGCACCGCACGCATAGCCCATGAGCATGCGTTGCACGCCAAACAAGGCCGAGTTGACATCGCCACACGCGTCCAGCCCCAGACCTGCGCGGTGTTCAGCAGACAGGCCCCAGCGAATACCCGATCCTGTCATCCAGCGGGTGAGTACCGGCAGCCGCTCTTCACTGACGCCAAAGCGCCGCGCCAACGCAGGCACTTCGAGCAAGGCCACCAGGTCGCTCATATGTGAGCGCTCCTGCGGCAAGGCCAGCAACCATTGCACAGCATGGATCAGGGCGCTGTTGGCTTGTGCCCCCAGGTCGGCAATGGCATAGGGAACGAAGCGCGCGTCCGAGCGCGGGTACTGGCCGAACACGGCTTCAATGGCCGGGGCCATGCGCTGGATGTCGGGCACCATGACGACCACATCGCGCGGTGACAGCGCCTGCCCACCTGGTGGCTGCGCAAACCAGTCGAGCAACTGGTCGTGCAAGACCTCCAGCTCGCGTACCGGGCTGTGCGCAAGTCTGAACAGCAATGAACCATCCCCCTCGGGCCGCAAGGCGGCTGGATGCGCGTCCGTGGATGGCACCAAATCGCGAATGCGCCGCTGCAGCTGCAACAAGGCTGGCGTGCCCTGCGTGATGGGATCGTCGTCAAAGAAGTCCAGCGTGGCCAGCTGCATGCGCTCGCTGGCGGCCTGGACATCATCAAAGGCATCGAGCATGCGCACAAAGTCGCGGCCTTGCCGCCCCCAGCTGGCCAGCAATGCAGGCGCATGCAAGTGCATTTGCGACAAGTCGACATGACCCAAGGGCTGGCCTTTGTCGCGCTGGCGGCGTTGCTCGCTGCGCAACCATTCGCGCCCTTCCATGATGTCGCCCCAATAGTGCTGGCAGGGGTTGGGAACGGCCAGCAACACCTGACTGTGCTCCGACAGGGCCGCCAGCAACTCCAGCAACTGCATGGGCATGTGGCTCATGCCAAACACCGATACGCGAGGCGCCACCGCCTGCGCAGGGCCTTGCCCCGAACGCAGCCGCGCCAGCACACGCTGGTGCACAGCCGGGCGGGTGTTGTGGCGCTCCGCATCGTTCAACCCCGCCAACACGCGACGCCACAGTTCGGCTTGCCAGAGCTGATCTGCAGCCAGTGGCGTCGTCCCATTGACCCGGCGGCATTCGTTGAGGCCAGCTGCCCAGTCGTTGAGCCAATCCGGCCTGTAAATCTGGTACTGGTCAAACAGATCCGCCAGACGGCTGGCCAGTTGCAGCAAACGGTCAGGCTCATCACCTTGCAGGAAGCCGCGCACAGGCTTGAAGACTTCTTCGCCCACACACTGCGGTAGCAGAGTCATCAAGCGCCAGGTCATCGGCAGCTTGTCCAAAGGCGAGTCGACCGGCACCGCGCCCCCGCCGAGCACCTGGCGATAAGTGCGCCATAAAAAACGCGATGGCAACTCGACTTGCGCAGCAGCACACACGCCGTGCGCGCGCGCCATCGACATCTTGACCCACTCGGCCATGCCGTTGCTTTGCACCAGCACCACTTCGGGCTGCAAAGGCGGCAAAGGCTGGCGCTGCAACCACGCCATGAGCGTGTGCATCAGGGTCTCTGGCTTGTTGCCGTGCAAAGCGGCCCAGCCTGGTGCGATGGAGTGATCCGACATGAAAGAATTTCTACAACTGCGCATGAGGATAGCGTCATTCCTGTGTCTGCCAAACCACCCCATGACAGCTACGCGCAAGCGATGGCAAAAAATTTGCGCCCTCTGGTAAAGAGGCGTTTTTTCTGTCTATAATCTCGTTCTATTCCCCGATAGCTCAGTCGGTAGAGCGCCGGACTGTTAATCCGTAGGTCCCTGGTTCGAGCCCAGGTCGGGGAGCCAAAAAAGACAAGGCCTTGCAGAAATGCAAGGCCTTTTTCTTTGTCCACTTGTCTTATGCTTTGGCCATGGAATCCTTGCTGACCTCTACTGGCGTTGTAGCCCTGGCCGAAATGGGCGACAAAACACAATTGCTGGCCTTTATTCTGGCCGCCCGGTTCAAAAAACCTGTCCCCATCATTCTGGGCATTCTGGTCGCCACCTTGGTCAACCATGGCCTGGCTGGTGCACTGGGGGCATGGATCACAACCGCCATCGATAAAAACACCCTGCGTTGGATTCTGGCTGTGTCCTTCTTGGGCATGGCCATCTGGACCTTGATTCCAGACTCGATTGAAGAGGAAGAAACAGCCATCGCCCAACGCCTGGGCGTGTTTGGCACCACCCTGATCACGTTCTTTTTGGCCGAAATGGGTGACAAAACCCAAGTGGCCACGGTGGCCATGGCCGCGCACTATGCGGATGCCATCTTGGTGGTTGCCGGGACCACCCTGGGCATGTTGATTGCAGATGTGCCGGCCGTGTTTGTTGGCGACCGCTTTGCCGCACGCATTCCGATGAAGTGGGTCCATCGCATCGCTGCGGGTATTTTTGCTGCCCTGGGGCTTGCAACGGCTTTGGGCCTTGGCAGCGAACTTTGGTCTTGAAACGACCAGGCCATCGAACCGTTAAACCTTGGGCAGTACCACGTTGACTGGACTGCCTTTTTCAAACGCCTCAATGTTGTCAATGAGTTGATCAGCCAGCGACTGGATCGCCTCTTGACTCGCCCAAGCGACGTGAGGCGTCAGGATGAAATCCGGACGGTCGAGCAAAGCCATGAAAGGATGATCCAAGGGCGGGGGCTCCGTACTGGTCACATCAAACGCTGCACCTGAAATCAAGCCTTGTGCCAGTGCAGGTCCAACACTGGACTCGTCGACCAGGCCCCCTCGCCCGGTGTTGATCAGCAAAGGCTTGCGCGCCATCTGAGCAAACTCGGGCGCGCCAATCAAATTTCGCGTAGCTGCATTGAGTGGGCAATGCAAGGTCAACACATCTGATTCACGCAACACGGTTTCGAACGGGGTGTACAAGCTGCCCTGCCCGCTTCGGCCTTTGTGCGCAGAAAACAGCACCCGCATACCCAAGGCACGCCCAATGGCGGCAACCGAGCGGCCCAACACGCCATCGCCAATGATGCCCAAGGTGGAGCCTGCCAGGTCCTTGATGGGGTAGTCAAAAAAACAGAACTGTCCTGCCTCTTGCCAGCGACCCGCACGTACCGCATCGCGGTAAGCACAGATGCTGCGCCTGAGCGCAAAAATCAGGGCAAAGGTGTGTTCAGGGACCGTGTGGACAGCATAGTTGCGCACATTGCTCACAGTGATCCCACGTTGCTGGCAAGCTTGCAAGTCAATGTTGTCGGTACCTGTGGCCGCCGCGGCAATGAGTTTCAGGCGAGGTGCTTGCGCCAACATCTCCGCAGTCAGACGGACTTTGTTGACCACCACGATATCCGCGTCTGCGATGCGCGCCGTCACTTCGTCTGCACGCGTACGTGGAAACTGAACCCACTCGTGGGCAAACGAAGGCGCACGCAATTTCGTTTGACTGGAAACCGTGTCCCGATCGAGAAAAACAATTTTCATTTATCGCTTTCGTTCTCTGAGTCTGCTTTACTGCGCCAACAGACGCCGGGCTTCGACCACCACAGCATCAGCCGTGATACCGAACAATTTGTACAGCGCGTCTGCTGGGCCTGAAGCGCCAAAGCCGCTCATCCCGATGAAACCACCATCCATGCCGACATAAGCATCCCAACCTTGGCGAACTGCAGCCTCAATACCAATCCGCACACCCTGACCTAAAACCTGGACCCGATAAGCGGCATCTTGCTGGTTAAACAGCTCCCAACACGGCATGGACACCACAGCCGTGGGCACACCCAAAGCTTCCAGTCGCTCACGAGCCTGAACGGCCAACAACACTTCAGAGCCTGTAGCAAGCAATGTTACACGCCGGGCTCCGCAAACGGCTTCGTGCAGCACGTATGCGCCTTTGGCACTGAGATTGTCGACTACATGTTCTTTTCGCACCAAAGGCAGACTTTGTCGCGCAAACACCATGCTGACTGGGCCTTGCTGGTGGAAAAGTGCAGCTTGCCAGCACTCCGCAGCTTCTACGACATCGGCCGGGCGCATGACCCACATATTGGGCATGGCGCGTAAAGAGGCCAGGATTTCCACGGGTTGATGTGTGGGGCCGTTTTTACCAATACCAATGGAATCATGACTGAACACAAACTTGACGGGAAGACCCATCAAGGCCGCCATACGCATGGCTGGACGTTCGTAATCGGAAAAGGCCAGGTAAGTCACTGCCATCGCAGGTACGCCGCCATGGGCTGCCATGCCGTTGGCCATCGCGCCCATCACATGCTCACGAACGCCGCAGTGCACATAGGCACCAGTGCGATCCTGAGCTGTAAAAGCTTGCAAGCTGCGCTTGTGGCTGGTCGGCGCCTCCAGATCTGCACACCCGACCATCCGCTCGGGCAGCAACGTGGCCAGCAGGTCGTTGATTTCACCGGAGATGAAGATGCCACTGGCTGCCAGGGGGGCTTGCAGGGCGTCCCGCTTGTAGTTGAGGAGCACGTCTTGCCAGCCCACGGGCAAGTCGCCCCGCATCACGCGTTCAAACTCCTCGCGCTGCGGCTGCGGCAGTGCGTCCACTCGCGCTTGCCATTGAGCATGAGCCATCTGCCCGCGCTTTCCCGGCAAACGCCAAGCATCGTAGATTTCAGGCGGCACGACAAATGGCTCGTGCGGCCAACCAAGGTCAGCACGCGCCTGCGCTGCGTCATCCTCATACAAACGGCCACTGTGCCCACCACGTTGACCTTGCAAGCGTGCAATGCCTTTGCCGATGATGGTGCGACAGGCCACCATGGACGGACGGGCATCGGCACGCGCTGCAGCCAAGGCGGCAGAGACGGCAGACAAGTCGTGTCCATCCACTTCAAGGACATGCCAACCGGCTACGCGAAAGCGTTCGGCGACATCTTCGCTGATCGAGAGTGATGTACTGCCGTCGTCAGTGATCTGGTTGTCATCCCAGAGCAACACCAGTTTGCCCAACTGCAAGTGACCCGCCAGCGAAATCATTTCCTGGCCAATGCCTTCTTGCAAACAACCGTCGCCCACAAAAGCGTAGGTGTAGTGGTTGACCAAATCACTGCCAAAGCGGGCGTTCAAGTAGGCCTCTGCCACAGCCATACCAAAGGCATTGGCAATGCCTTGCCCCAGAGGCCCCGTGGTGACTTCAATGCCATTGGCCACGCCGTGCGGGCGCTCAGGGTGCCCCTCGCAAACAGCGCCCAGCTCACGAAAACGCTGAATCTCCTGAATCGGAAAACCAGGGTAGCCGCTCAAATGCAGCAAGGCGTACAACAGCATGGAACCGTGTCCATTGGACAAAACCACCCGATCCCGATCAAACCAGCCAGGCGCCTGAGGGTCAAATTTCAGATGTTCCGTGTAAAGCGCGGTGGCGATTTCGGCCATACCCAAAGGCACACCTTGATGCCCTTCCTGGGCCTTGACGATGGCATCGATGGAAAGAAAACGAATGGCATCGGCCATTGCTGCGGGCAAAGTCTTGCTCATCATGTAATCGCCACCATGCGCAAGCCTGGGGCGGGAGTCTCCTGTCAGTGGTCAATCTGCCCGTCATTTTTGCGAGCCACCAACATGAATTCAAGCGATGAATATTCAGGTTTTGATGAAAGTATTTCACTTGTTTTCAGGTGGGGCCGCTTCCTCGCGTAACCACTGAACAAAACTCTTGACTTCGTTGCGCGAAGCATGGCGTGCGGGATAAACCATGAAATGCGCCTGAACCTCCAGACTCAACTCTTCTTCAAACACCGGCTGCATGCGCCCGCTGGCAATGAGAGACTGGGCAATTGAGGCGCTTTCCAGCGCTACGCCAAGCTTCTGCACTGCGGCATCCATGCTCATCATCGCCCGGTCAAAACGAAGCCCCATGCGCTCGGGCCGCAAGCTGCCGCCGTAACGCGAAAACCAGTCTGGCCACTGCACCACATTCACACTGGACTGGATCAGAGGTACCCGCAACAGATCCTTAGGCTCATGCAGAGCATGGCTACGAATGAACTCTGGGCTGGCCAGGGGCATGATTTTTTCAGTAAAGATCGGTTCAACCTCAAGGTTGGGCCAGTTAGGTAACCCATAGCGGATGTCAATATCCATTTGACCAAGCTGAAAATCCGAGTGCACATGGGATGCAGAAAGCATCAGCGAAATATTAGGATGCAAAGCAGCGAAACGTGCAATCCGCGGCATCAACCACAGGCTGGCAAAACTGGGGCTGCTGTGCACGTACAACGTGTCTTGCACCCCATGCCGCAGATCTTCTGTAGCGGTATTGATCGCGCCCAATGCACTGCCAACGCGCTGCAGATACTGCTGCCCTGCCGGCGTGAGCTCGACCCCGCGCGTGGAGCGCTCGAACAAGCGTACATGCAATAAACCTTCAAGCTTGGCCACCTGATGGCTCACGGCAGATGGAGTCAGATGCAGCTCTTCAGCGGCCAACGTAAAGCTCTTGCGCCGGGCAATGGTTTCAAAAGCCTGCAAGGCTGTTAGGGGAGGAATCATGCTTGAAATCCGCTCACATGCTGCATTGCAACATGAATTAAATTTAACAAGCAATGAGTTTATATCGTTTGTCTCATCTGCAATCGCCCACCAGAATCGCCCCATCTTGCAGTTCATCAAAAGGAGACTTCAATGCTGCTCAAAGACAAAGTGGCCGTCATCACCGGCGGTGCAGGGCTCAACGGCCTGGGTTTTGCAACTGCCCGCATGATGGCAGCGCAAGGCGCGAAAGTCGTGATACTCGATCTGGAACAAGCCAATCCGCAAGCTGCTGCTGCTCAACTTGGCCCCGACCACCTCGGACTGGTGACCAATGTGACCGACAAGGCCTCTTGCGAAGCTGCTGCGACCCGGATCAAGGCCAAGTACGGTCGCATTGACATTCTGGTCAACAACGCAGGCATCACCCAACCCGTCAAGTTCCTGGACATCACTGGCGCCGACTACGACCGAATCATGGATGTAAGCCTGCGAGGCACCCTCTATGCTTCACAAGCCGTTTTGCCGACCATGATCGAGCAAAAGAGCGGCTCAATCGTTTGTATTTCGTCTGTTTCTGCACAACGTGGCGGCGGCATTTTGGGCGGTCCACATTACTCGGCGGCCAAAGCTGGTGTGCTTGGACTGGCACGCGCCATGGCTCGGGAATACGGTGGGAACAACATCCGTGTCAACTGCGTGACTCCTGGCCTGATCGCCACCGACATCAACAAGGGCAAGATCCCCGAAGATAAGCGCCAGGCAATCCTGGACGGCATTCCACTGGGTCACATTGGCGAGCCCAATGACGTAGCCGGATGCGTAGTGTTCCTCGCCAGCGATCTGTCCAAATACTGCACCGGCATCACACTTGATGTGAACGGCGGCATGCTCATTCACTGATTTCCCCCAACCCGGGGTCAATCAGACCCCGCATCATTCCACTAGGAGACAAACCATGAACAAATACAGCACCCTACGCCGCACCCTGCTGGCTACGGCACTGATGACAGCAGCTGGCCTTGCCAGTGCCCAAGCCGTCAAGATGACGCTCGGCCACGGCAATCCGGTGGGCAGCCCGCGACACACGGCTGCGCTGAAATTCGCCGAAGTTGCTAAAGCCAAATCAAGTGGCCGCATCGAGGTCACAGTGGCCCCCTCTGCTCAGATGGGCGACGATGCAGCCATGATCACGGCACTGCGCACAGGCGCCTTGGACATGTCTGCCAACTCGCAAGGCGCTTTGGCTAACACCGTACCCGAGTACGCAGCGTTTGGCATGCCCTTCCTGTTCAGTGATCTTCCCCAAGCCTGGAAAATCATGGATGGCCCTGTCGGCAAAGAGCTGGCAGACAAGACAGCCGAAAAAGGCATGGTCGTGCTCGGGTACTGGGACAACGGTATCCGCCACATGAGCAACAGCAAACGCGCTTTGCTCAAACCTGAAGACCTCAAAGGTTTGAAAATGCGCACGCCTCCTGACAGCGTGACGGTAGACATCATGCAAAGTCTGGGTGCCGAAGCACAGCAGATCAAGTTCTCTGAGCTGTATGTGGCTTTGCAACAAGGTGTGGTCGATGGTCAGGAGAACCCTCTGACCAACATTGCTTCTGCCAAACTCAATGAAGTGCAAAAATTCATTTCAGTGACAGGTCACAAATACGAGATGACCCCCTTTCTCATGAGCAAACGCACTTGGGATCGTCTGTCTGACGCCGATCGCAAGGCCGTCCAGGAAGCGGCAAACGAGGCCACGACCCTCCAGCGCAAGCTGTCCAAGGAAAGTGACGACCAATTGGTCAGTGAACTCAAGGGCAAAGGCGTGCAGATTGACACCGTCAATAAAGCTGCATTCCAGAAGGCAACGGCACCAGTGGTCACCAAGTGGGAAGCCAGTCCGATTGGTCCTTTCGTCAAGAAGGTGGTTGCTGCCTCTCGCGCACAGTAAGCAGAGATGCGTCACCGCGTGACGCATTCACATCCCCGGGATCCGCAAGGATTCCGGGAAACTTTTCGGTGACACATCATGACCAATGCCAAGCCCGCACTTCTGGAGCAGACGGTTAGCGCCATTTGCAAGCTGATCCTCTGGGTCACGACAACCATCATATTTTTCATTCTTGTGGCCAACACACTCCTGCGCTACACACAAGGCAGCAGTCTGCAGTGGGCCAATGAGTTGCCAGAACTGCTTTTCCCATGGTTGGTCATGTCAGGAATCGTACTTGCCAGTGTGCAAGGCAATCACATTGCCACGACCTTCCTGATGGAAAGCGTGAGTCCAAAAATCAGACGCTTAACCGGTACATGTGTGTGGCTTTTGGTTGCCGGAATGTATGCCAGCCTTTCCTGGGCAACGTACGGAATGCTGGATATTGTGGCGGACGAGCGCTCACCTATTCTTCATGTGCCTAGTTCCGTGACTTACGGCTGCATGCTGGGAGGGATGTTGATGCTCGCTTTGCTCGCTCTGCAATCAGCATGGCAAGTTGCCTCTGGACGATCTTCCTTTCCAAGCGCCATCGATGCTGACGCATCCATTTCTTCAGCGCAAGGCTGAACCCATCGACATTGATTGGAAGCTGCAATGAGCGCCTTGATTCTGTTCGTTTTTCTAACTGCTGCAGTCGCAGCCGTTCCTATTGCCCATGCGTTGCTGGTAGCTGCCATGGCCGCTGCAGCCACTTCAGATCGTATTCCCCTCGATTTGCTGGTGCAGCAAATGGTCTCTCAGGTTCAAAGCTTTCCCCTGATTGCCATACCCTTTTTCATGCTGACCGGCGCGTTGATGATGGGGGGCCGCTTGGGAGCCGCCTTGATCAGCGTTTTGTCTGCCACAGTTGGCCGCTGGAACGGCGGTCCTGCTCAGGTCAGCGTGCTCTCATCAACACTTTTTGGTGGAGTTTCAGGTTCTGCAGTTGCAGATGCCTCTGCCATCGGATCGTTGTTGATGCCATGGCACCGGAGACTGAAGTACCCAATGGCCTTTTCAGCAGCATCACTGGCATCTGCGGCCACGATTGACATCATCATTCCGCCCTCGATCCCACTGATCCTCTACGCACTTTCATCCAACACTTCGATTGCAGCGCTGTTTTATGCTGGCATTTTGCCGGGCCTGCTGCTGTGTGGCGGCTTCATGTTTGCCTGCTGGTGGGTCGGCAAGCGTGACAACCTGCCACGCGAAACAGCCATTGCAGACCGCAAGACCATGCGTCGCAATCTCTGGCTGGCGTCCCCAGCAGTGGTATTACCGGTGTTCATCGTTGTCTTTTTGCGCTTTGGCATCGCGACGCCTACTGAAGTGTCTGTCCTTTCTACCCTTTACGCAGCTTTGGTATCTGTTCTTCTTTACCGTGATTTGACGTTCAAGCGCATGCACCATGCCATGGTCGAAGCTGGTGTCGCCACAGGCGTTGTCCTTCTGGTCATCATGGCGTCTTCTGCGATTGGCTGGTTACTGACTTTTGACCAACTGCCACAAAACATCACGGCTTGGGTCATGCAAAACATTCACATCGAGTGGCTGATCATCCTGCTGATGAACCTGATGATGTTGTTTGTCGGCATGTTCATCGACTTGCCTGCTGCCGTGCTCTTGCTCACGCCTGTATTCCTGCCCCTGGCACAAAGCATCGGCATGGATCCCGTGCAACTGGGCCTGATGATGGTCGTTAACTTGGCCATTGGCCTTTACACACCGCCAGTGGGAACCACCCTGTTCATTACAAGCTCTCTCGCCAAAGTCAAGGTCGGCCAAACCGTCAAAGCCATGGGGCCGTTTTACTTGGTAGCTTTTGGTGTTCTGTTACTGGTTTCCTATGTGCCGGCAGTCATCTTGAAATGATCGCCCTTACCAATCTGGAGTTTTGATTTATGCTTAGCCCTCAGGAACAATTACTAGAACTTGCGCGCTGCGCATGGCGAATCCGCCGCTACGCCGTACGCATGGGCGAAGTACAAGGCCAGGGCTATGTCGGCCAGGCTTTGGGTTACGCCGATGTGCTGGCCGTGGCCTATGGACACGCCATGAATTTCAAGCCCCAGGACCCTGAGTGGGCTGACCGTGACAGATTTCTACTCTCCCACGGACACTACGCCATTGCACATTACGCAGCCATGATCGAGGCCAGCATCATCCCCGAGTCCGAGCTGGAAACCTACGGCAGCGACGACAGCCGCCTGCCCATGTCGGGCATGGCCACTTACACGCCCGGCATGGAAATCTCGGGTGGCTCGCTGGGCCAGGGCCTGCCGATTGCCGTAGGCATCGCGCTAGGCTTGCGCCACCAGAAAAGCCCGGCCTTTGTCTACAACTCCATGTCCGACGGCGAGCTCGACGAAGGCTCGGTTTGGGAAGCAGCCATGTCGGCAGCGCATCATGGCCTGGGTAACCTGATCTGCATGGTCGACATCAACAACCAGCAGGCCGACGGCCCCTCCACCAAGGTGCTGGGCTTCGAGCCGCTGGCCGACAAGTGGGCCGCGTTTGGCTGGCATGTGCAGCGTGTGGACGGCAACCATCTGCCCGCCGTGCTGCGTGCTTTTGACACCGCCCGCGCCTTGTCCGATAACAAGCCACGCGTGATCCTGTGTGACACGCTGATGGGCAAGGGCGTGCCTTTCCTGGAAGCGCGTGAGAAAAACCACTTCATCCGCGTGGACCCGCCGGAATGGCAGCAGGCGCTTGAAATCCTGGACGCGAACCAACCCTGAGGCGAATGAGATGAACGCAGTAACCGACAAGAAACCCCGGCTGACCACCTCAGCCATGATCGCCTCGATTGCCAGCGAGGGCCAGCGTGTGCAGGCTGCGCCATTTGGCAAGGCACTGGTGGCCTACGCCGCCGAGCACCCTGACGTGGTGGGCATGACCGCCGACCTCGCCAAGTACACCGACCTGCACCTGTTCGCGCAGGCCTACCCCGAGCGCTTCTTTCAGATGGGTATGGCCGAACAGCTGCTCATGGGCGCGGCAGGCGGCATGGCCAAGACTGGCCTGGTGCCCTTTGCCACCACCTATGCCGTGTTCGGCACGCGCCGTGCGTACGACTTCATCCATCAGGTGATCGCTGAGGAAAACCTGAACGTCAAGATCTGCTGTGCCCTGCCGGGCCTGACCACCGGCTACGGCCCCAGCCACCAGGCCACCGAAGACCTGGCCATGATGCGCGCCATTCCCGGCCTGACGGTAGTGGACCCGTGCGACGCGCTCGACATTGAGCAGGCCGTGCCGCAGATCGCCGCACACCAAGGTCCGGTCTACATGCGCCTGCTGCGCGGCAACGTGCCACTGGTGCTAGACGAATACAACTACAAGTTTGAACTCGGCAAAGCCAAGATGCTGCGCGAAGGTACAGATGTGCTGGTGATCTCCAGCGGCTTCATGACCATGCGCACGCTCGAAGTGGCAAAGCAGCTCGAAGCCGACAAAGTCAACGTGGCCGTGCTGCATTGCCCGACCATCAAGCCGCTGGGCAACGCGACTATCCTGGCTGAAGTGCGCAAACCCGGCCGCCTGGTCGTCGTCGCTGAGAACCATTCGGTGGTCGGTGGCCTGGGCGAAGCCGTGGCCAGCCTGCTGCTGCGCGAAGGGGTGGTGCCCAGCAAGTTCCGCATGCTGGCGCTGCCCGACGAATTTCTGGATGCAGGTGCGCTGCCCACGTTGCACGACCGTTACGGCATTTCTGCCGAGAAAATGTCAGAACGCATCAAAGGGTGGTTGAGTCAATAATGTGTCTTTTGTTCGGGCACTTTGCATGACCACAGCGGCAGACCATCCCCAGGAATTTTTACGTAGCCTCTACGATGCCGCTGTTGTGCGTGCCCTGCCTGCGCACAACACAGCCGCATTTCTGCCGCAAGTACCCAAAGGCCGAACGTTAGTGCTGGGTGCCGGCAAAGCTGCAGGAGCCATGGCGCATGCGGTCGAGGCCTTGTGGCCTGCAGAAGCTCTCTTGTCTGGTCTGGTGGTCACGCGTTACGACCATACGCCCACGCGCCCTGCGGGTGTGCTCGAACGCATCGAGATTGTGGAGGCTGCCCACCCTGTCCCTGATGCGGCAGGTTTACAAGCTGCGCAACGCATACTGACATTGACGCAAGACCTGACGCCTGATGACCTGGTGCTGTGCCTGATTTCTGGTGGTGGCTCTGCCCTGCTGACTTTGCCGGCCGAAGGGCTGAACCTGCAGGACAAGCAGCGCATCAACCAGCAATTGCTCGACAGTGGCGCAAACATCGTGGAGATGAACTGCGTGCGCAAACACCTCTCGCGCATCAAAGGTGGACGACTGGCTGCCGCATGCGCCCCTGCGCAAGTGGTCACTTTGATGATCAGCGATGTACCGGGCGATGACCCCAGCGTGATTGCCAGTGGCCCGACTGTGGGCGACCCCAGCACCTGCGCGGATGCATTGGCCATTCTGGAACGCTATCGCATCGATGTGCCTAAGGTCGTTTTGCAAGCCTTGCGCGATGGATTATTGGAAACGCCCAAACCGCACGACGCCGTGTTTTTAGCGCAGCACCTGCACATGATCGCCACACCCATGCAATCCTTGCAGGCTGCAGCGCAAGTGGCGCGTGACGCGGGGCTGCCAGCTTACATTCTGAGTGACGAAATCGAAGGTGAATCGCGCGATGTGGGCAAAGTCCACGCCGCCCTCGCCCGAGCGATTGCGCAAGACAAAGGCCCGTTCCAGCGGCCCTGCGTTTTACTCAGTGGCGGCGAAACGACGGTTACCGTCAAACCTTTACCTGCAGGCACCGCCAAGGGGCGCGGCGGTCGCGCGGGCGAGTTCTGCATGGGCCTGGCCGAAGGCCTTCAGGGCCAGGCAGGCGTGTGGGCCCTGGCAGCGGACACCGATGGCATTGACGGCGTACAGGACAACGCTGGCGCTCGCGTGGCGCCAGACACCCTGCAACGCGCCTCGGCCTTGGGTATGAAGCTATCGAGCTACCAGGCACGCAACGATGCCTACGGATTCTTTGAGCCTTTGGGTGACCTGGTGTTCACCGGCCCTACGCACACCAATGTGAACGACTTCAGGGCGATTTTGATCACCTGAGCCACGCATCAACGGTCCAGCGGCAGAATCAAGGTCTCCTTGATCTCTTCCATCACCACATAGCTGTTGGACTGGGCAGGCACCGGAATCTTCTTGAGGATTTTTCCCAACAATTCACGGTAATCCGTCATGGCACGCAGACGTGCCTTGAGCAGATAGTCAAAGCTTCCGGACACCAGGTGGCACTCCAGCACTTCGGGCATCAAACCGACCTCTTTGCGCACAGCATCAAAGATCTGTGGCGACTTTTGCGACAACGTAATTTCAATGAACACCAACAAAGTCCGCCCCAGACGCTGCGGGTTGACGTGTGCGTGATATCCGCTAATCACCCCCTGCCGCTCCAGCCGTTTGACTCGTTCCGAACAGGGGGAAGTAGACAAGCCCACCTGTTCACCCAACTCGGTCATGGTCATGCGCCCCTGGCGCTGCAGGGTTTCGAGAATATTCCTATCAATGCCGTCTATTTCAAACATTTTCTTTATCCATACCGCGTTTAACAATTAATTCGGTAATTTTTACTTCAAATAGTAAATTTTTCAAGAATTTTTATCGAGGCAAATCCATACCATTTCATGACATTCACTGATTCAAGGAAATGTCCATGAAAGTAGCAGTTCTCGGGGGCGGCGTGATCGGCATCACCACTGCCTGGGCTTTGGCACGCCAGGGGGCAGAGGTCACTGTGATTGAGCGTCAACCTGGCCCTGCACTGGAAACCAGCTACGCCAACGCAGGGCAGGTTTCACCCGGCTATTCCACCCCCTGGGCAGCTCCGGGCATTCCACTCAAGGCCATGAAATGGTTGTTCCAGCGCCACGCGCCACTGGCCATCCGTCTGGACGGCTCCTGGTTCCAGATGCGCTGGATGGCTCAGATGCTGGCCAACTGTTCAGCCCCACGCTACGCCATCAACAAAGAGCGCATGATGCGACTGTCCGAATACAGCCGCGACTGCCTGCGCGACTGGCGAGCGCAAGCGGACCTGCACTATAACGAGCGCAGTGCAGGCACCCTGCAGCTGTTTCGCACCCAGGCCCAATTGGATGCTGCGCAACGCGATGTGGAAGTCCTTCAAGCCTGTGGTGTTCCGTTCGAGTTACTGGACCGTGCGGACGTCATTCGCGCCGAACCTGCCCTGACGCATGCCAGCGCCAACTTTTGCGGTGGCTTGCGATTGCCAAATGACGAAACTGGCGACTGCCATCAATTCACTTCGCAGCTGGCAGCCCGGGCAAGCGGGTTGGGTGTCAAGTTTCTTTATGGTCAAAGCGTCCGTGAGATGCAGTTTGACGGTCAGCGCTTGTCAGGCATCACACTTGCGGATCAAAACACACTGCAAGCCGACCGTTACGTATTGGCTTCAGGCAGTTACTCACGTGAACTGCTACTGCCCCTGGGTCTGGACATTCCGGTCTATCCCGTCAAAGGCTATTCACTCACACTGCCGATCCGCGACGAAACGAGGGCCCCGCAGTCCACCGTACTGGATGAAACCTACAAAATCGCCCTGACGCGTCTGGGCAACCGCATTCGCGTAGGTGGCATGGCCGAACTCGGCGGCTTTGACTTGCGGCTTAACCCGAGGCGCCGTGAGACCCTGGAAAAGGTCACGCAGGAATTGTTCGGTGGCGGCGATATGAGTCAGGCCGAGTTCTGGACAGGCCTGCGCCCCATGACCCCTGATGGCACACCTTTGGTCGGCGCCAGCGGCATCAACAACCTTTACCTGAACACGGGCCACGGCACCCTTGGCTGGACCATGGCCTGCGGCAGCGCACAGGTGCTGGCCGATCAGATCATGGGGCGTCAACCAGCCATCAGCACAGAAGGGTTAGACATGGGTCGATACAAGCGCACGCCACGCGTGTGCGGACACGCAATGAGCACTGCGGCGGGTTGAACTGCTTATCCGTATTTATTCCGCACAAACAAAAACAGCTCCACAAGGGGAGCTGTAAGTAATTGATTTTTAACAAGGAAGTGGTGGGTGGTGAGGGTTTCGAACCCCCGACCCCCGCCGTGTGAAGGCGATGCTCTACCACTGAGCTAACCACCCACTTCGATGATCGTTCGCTGCTGTGCAGCGAAGACCGCAATTATGCCATAGATTTTCAGGCCTGAGCGGGCTCTAGAAGTCGCCACACGGTTTTCCCACCGCTGGACTTGTCCATCTGGGTCAATACGGCCACGTGCTCTTGCAGCTCTTGTTCGTTGGCCGAAACCACGGGCAACGTAAAGGCAGACAAATCGACTGTTACCGTTTCGCCTTGTGCGCTGTTCGTCTGGGTATCGCTGCTGGTTTCCATCAGCAACGCTTCCTGACCACGGGTCAGGTTGATGTACACATCGGCCAATAACTCGGCATCCAGCAAAGCGCCGTGGAGCGTACGGCCGGAGTTATCCACCTCCAGGCGGTCGCACAGCGCATCCAGACTGTTGCGCTTGCCCGGGAACATTTCCTTGGCCATGACCAAGGTGTCAATCACCCCATCCACAAATGTCTTGAAGGGTGGATGCCCCAGGCGGTCAAACTCCTTGTTCAGGAATCCCAGATCAAACGGCGCGTTGTGAATGATCACCTCTGCGCCCTGCACATACGCGAGGATTTCGTCGATCAGTTCCGCAAACTTGGGTTTATCACGCAAAAACTCGTTGCTGATGCCGTGCACCTTGAGGGCGTCTTCGTGACTGTCGCGTTCGGGATTGATGTAGAAGTGCAGGTTGTTGCCGGTCAACTTGCGATTGAACAGCTCCACACAACCAATTTCAATGATGCGGTCGCCACCCTCAGCCGAGAGGCCCGTGGTTTCAGTGTCCAGGACGATTTGTCTCATGGCACCGATCTTAGTGGTTTTCTTTGGCGTGGTTGATGGTGTACTTGGGGATCTCGACCACCAGATTCTCTCGCCCCACAATGGCCTGGCAGCTCAGGCGCGAGTCAGGCTCCAGGCCCCAGGCGCGGTCGAGCAGGTCTTCTTCCGTTTCTTCCATCTCGTTCAAGCTACGAAAGCCTTCGCGCACGATCACATGACAGGTGGTGCAAGCACAACTCATGTCGCAAGCGTGTTCGATGTTGATCTGGTTTTCGAGCAAGGCCTCGCAGATGCTGGTGCCTGCAGCTGCGTTGATCTCGGCGCCTTGTGGGCAAAGATCAGCATGGGGAAGGATCTTGATGACCGGCATGGTGTGGACTTCTTAAACGTTCTGGATGCTTTGACCCGCCAGGGCCTTCTGGATGCTCTGATTCATACGCTCGGCTGCAAAGGCTTCTGTGCCCTTGGCCAGCGCAAGGGTCTGCTCTTCGAGCGCCTTGGCATTCGTTTCAGTGGCGATGGCATCTTGCAAGGCGCCCATCAGTTGATCGATGGCCGCTCGCTCTTGTGGGCTGAGCAGATGGCCATCGGCCTGCAGCGCGCTGCGCGTGGCCAGCAACATGCGGTCGGCGTCCACACGGGCTTCAACCAGGGCGCGCGCCTGCATGTCTTCCTGCGCAGTGGCAAAACTGTCCTGCAGCATGGTGGCGATTTGCTCATCGCTCAGGCCATAGGAAGGTTTGACATCAATACTCGCCTCTACGCCGCTGAGCTGCTCTTTGGCGCTGACTTGCAGCAAGCCATCGGCATCCACGGTGAAGGTCACGCGAATGCGAGCGGCGCCTGCGGCCATGGGTGGAATGGCGCGCAAGGTAAAACGCGCCAGGCTACGACAATCCTGCACCAGGTCACGCTCGCCCTGCACCACATGCAACGCCAGCGCGGTCTGGCCGTCCTGGTAGGTGGTGAAGTCCTGCGCCATCGCGGTCGGGATGGTCTGGTTGCGCGGCACGATCCGCTCGACCAGGCCGCCCATCGTTTCGATGCCCAGCGAGAGAGGAATCACGTCCAGCAGCAACAGATCGCCTGCAGCATCGTTGCCTGCAAGCTGGTTGGCCTGAATGGCTGCGCCCAGCGCCACCACTTCGTCGGGGTTGAGGTTGTTCAGCGGCGCCTGGCCAAAGAAGTCCCCCACAGCACGTTGAACCTGCGGCATACGGGTTGAGCCACCGACCATGACCACGCCTTTGACTTCCTCTTTGGACAGTCCAGCATCGCGCAAGGCCTTGCGCACCGCCGCGAGGCAGCGCTGTGTCAATGCGGCGGTGATGCCTTCAAAGTCTTCACGGCTAACCTGAACTTTGAGCATGCCGGACTCCAGATCCACCGCGAGAGTGGTGCTGGCATCATCGGTCAGCGCTTCCTTGGCGGTACGCGCGGCTGCCTTCAAGCGCGTTTTGTCTTGCGCGGTGTCTGCCGCAATGCCGGGCACCTGCGCCAGCGCCCAATCAGCCAGGGCACGGTCGTAATCGTCACCGCCCAGGGCAGAGTCGCCGCCCGTGGCCATAACCTCGAACACGCCCCGCGTCAAACGCAAGACGGAAATATCAAAGGTACCACCGCCCAAGTCGAACACGGCATAGATGCCCTCTGCCGCGTTGTCCAAGCCGTAGGCGATGGCTGCGGCCGTCGGCTCATTGATCAGTCGCAAGACGTTGATGCCTGCCAGCTGTGCAGCATCCTTGGTGGCCTGTCGCTGCGCATCGTCAAAGTAAGCGGGCACGGTGATCACGGCGCCGTACAAGTCGTCGTTGAAGGTGTCCTCTGCACGAAAACGCAGCGTCGCCAGGATCTCGGCGCTCACCTCTACAGGCGATTTGACGCCCTGCACGGTTTCGATGCCGAGCATGCCAGGTTGATCGACGAAACGGTAAGGCAACTTCTCGGGATGCGCGACATCCCGCAGGCCACGACCCATGAAACGCTTGACCGAGGCAATCGTGTTGGCTGGGTCCAGCGCCGCATTGCTCTGCGCTTCGCTTCCAATCTGCCGGCCCTGTCCCGGCAGATAGCGCACCACCGACGGCAGGATCACTTTTCCATCACCATCCGGAAGACATTCAGCCACGCCGTGGCGCACTGCAGCCACCAGCGAATGGGTGGTGCCCAGGTCAATGCCGACGGCAATGCGCCGCTGGTGCGGGTCCAGCGACTGGCCGGGTTCGGAAATCTGCAATAGCGCCATGGTTTCAGGAAATTTTTTCGAGTTTAGCGTCCACTTCGGCGGCAAAACGTTCAATGAACATCAACGCTCTCACCTGCCCCACCGCCGCCTGTGCGTCATCCGCACCATCGAGCAGCTGGCCCAGCGATTGCTGCACTCGTTTGCGTTCGGCAGCCACGGCGTCCGCCAGGTCTTCGAGCGCACCCGCATCATCAGTGTCTTCAAGCGTTTCGCGCCATTCCATTTGCTGCATCAAAAATGCAGGTGGCATGGCTGTATTGCTCTCGGCTTGCACGGGCACGCCGCGCAGCTCACAAAGGTAAGCGGCACGCTTGAGAGGGTCTTTCAGGCGTTGGTAAGCCTCGTTAATGCGCACTGACCATTGCATGGCCACACGCTGCGCAGCGGCACCTTGCGACGCAAAACGATCGGGGTGGACTTCACGTTGCAACGCCTTCCATCGATCATCCAGTTGCGCACGGTCCAGCGCGAACTGCTGCGGCAGCTCGAACAACTCAAAGTCGTTGGCCTGCAGGGATTTCACACGCGGAAAGATTCACCGCAACCGCAGCGATCACGCTCGTTGGGGTTGTTGAATCGAAAGCCTTCGTTCAGGCCTTCGCGCACAAAGTCCAGCTCGGTGCCGTCGATGTAGGCCAGGCTCTTGGGGTCCACGAGAACCTTCACACCGTGCCCCTCAAAAACCACATCTTCCGGCTCGGCCGCGTCCACATATTCAAGTTTGTAGGCCAAGCCCGAGCAACCCGTGGTCTTGACGCCCAGGCGTACGCCCAAGCCCTTACCCCGTTTGGTCAGGTAGCGGTTGACATGCCGTGCGGCGGCTTCCGTAATGGAAATGGCCATGCTGCCCTCTTGCGCCTGTCAGGCCGCGTGTTTCTTTTTGTAGTCGTCGACCGCCGCCTTGATGGCGTCTTCGGCCAGGATGGAGCAGTGGATCTTGACGGGCGGCAACGCTAGCTCTTCAGCGATCTCGCTGTTCTTGAGGGCAGCAGCCTCGTCCAGGGTCTTGCCCTTGACCCATTCAGTCACCAAGGAACTCGATGCGATGGCCGAGCCACAGCCGTAAGTCTTGAAACGGGCGTCTTCGATGATGCCCGTGGCCGGGTTCACCTTGATCTGCAGCTTCATGACGTCACCGCAGGCGGGCGCACCCACCATGCCGGTACCCACATCCGCGTCGCCTTTGTCGAAGGCGCCAACGTTGCGGGGATTTTCGTAGTGGTCAACAACTTTTTCAGAATAAGCCATGGTGTTCTCCTTAGTGAGCAGCCCACTGGATGGTGCTGAGATCAATACCGTCCTTGTACATCTCCCACAAGGGGCTGAGTTCACGCAGCTTGGCCACGTTCTCGCGGATGGTCTGGATGGCGAAGTCAATTTCTTCTTCGGTGGTCCAGCGGCCAATCGTCATGCGCAGGCTGCTGTGGGCCAGCTCGTCGCTGCGGCCCAGTGCGCGCAGCACATAGCTGGGCTCCAGACTGGCTGAGGTGCAGGCCGAACCGGACGACACCGCCAGGCCCTTGATGCCCATGATCAGCGACTCGCCTTCGACGAAGTTGAAGCTCATGTTGATGTTCTGCGCCACACGCTGGGTGGGGTGGCCGTTCAGAAACACCTGCTCCAGATCGGACAGACCGTCGATCAGGCGCTTGTGCAGCGCGGCGGCTTTGGCGTTGTCCTGGTCCATTTCGAGTCGGGCCAGGCGGAAGGCCTCGCCCATACCCACACACTGGTGGGTGGGCAAGGTGCCCGAGCGCATGCCGCGCTCGTGGCCACCGCCGTGCATCTGGGCTTCCAGGCGCACGCGCGGTTTGCGCCGCACGTACAGCGCGCCGATACCTTTGGGGCCATAGGTCTTGTGCGAGGCCAGGCTCATCAGGTCGACTGGCAAGGTGTTCAGGTCAATCTTGACCTTGCCTGTGGCCTGGGCAGCGTCCACGTGGAAAACGATGCCCTTCTCGCGGCACAGCGCGCCGATACCAGCGATGTCCTGCACCACACCGATCTCGTTGTTCACGAACATCACGCTGATCAGGATGGTGTCAGGGCGGATCGCCGCCTTGAGCGCGTCCATGCTCAGCAAGCCGTCTTCCTGCACATCCAGGTAAGTGACCTCAAAGCCCTGACGCTCGAGTTCGCGCATGGTGTCGAGCACGGCCTTGTGCTCGGTCTTCACTGTGATCAGGTGTTTGCCGCGCGACTTGTAGAACTGCGCGGCACCCTTGATGGCCAGGTTGTTGGATTCGGTGGCACCGCTGGTCCACACGATTTCACGCGGGTCGGCGCCGATCAGGTCGGCCACATCCTTGCGGGCTTTCTCGACGGCCTCTTCGGCCTCCCAGCCCCAGGCGTGGCTGCGCGAGGCCGGGTTGCCGAAATGCTCGCGCAACCAGGGAATCATGGCGTCGACCACTCGGGGGTCACACGGCGTGGTGGCGCCGTAATCCATATAAACAGGAAAGTGAGGTGTTGTGTCCATGGCGTTACTTACAGACTTCAGGATTTAGACAAAACATTGCCCAGATCAAAAACGGAATTGGGGCCGGTCACACGAATAGGCTTGACCACGGGCGTACTGGAGATGGCACGTTTGAGCAAGGGTTTGTGTTCGACCACGACGCCCTTGGCCACTTGGTCATCGACCAGTTTTTGCAGGGAGACCGATTGCAGGAACTCCACCATCTTGGCGTTCAAGGCGGCCCACAGGTCGTGCGTCATGCACGGGCCATCTCCCAGACAGTTTTCCTTGCCACCACAGTGGGTGGCATCCAACGGCTCGTCGACCGCCAAAATGATGTCGGCCACGGAAATATCGACGGCCTTCTTGCCCAGTGTGTAGCCACCGCCCGGCCCCCGGGTGGACTCCACCAGCTCCTGGCGACGCAATTTGCCAAACAGCTGCTCCAGATAGGACAGCGAAATTTGCTGGCGCTGGCTGATGGCCGCCAGCGTCACCGGGCCCGCCTGCTCGCGCAGGGCCAGGTCGATCATGGCTGTGACGGCAAACCGTCCTTTGGTCGTCAATCGCATGGCAGGCTCCTTGGAAAATTGATAACCCGACTAAACGACTCAAGTATAACCCAATCCCGACTAACGCGCTGGGTTATCAAGCCAGGTGATCTTCCCCAGCGGCGCCAAAAGCGCGCTCCTTGAGGATGGCCAGTTGATCCCGAGCCTGTGCAGCCTTCTCGAATTCGAGATTGCGGGCGTGTTCCATCATCTGCTTTTCCAGTTGCTTGATGGCCTTGGCGATATCCTTCTCGCTCATGTCCTCGACCTTGGCGCGCTGCAAGGCGGCCTGCTCCAGGCGCTCGGCCTCCTGCCCGGACTTTTCGCTGTAAACGCCGTCGATCAGATCCTTGACCTGCTTGATGATGGTGCGAGGCGTGATGCCGTGCTCGGCGTTGAAGGCCATCTGTTTTTCGCGACGGCGCAGCGTTTCATCCATGGCTTTTTTCATGGACTTGGTGATGACATCGGCGTACAGGATGGCCTTGCCCCCCGCATTGCGCGCCGCGCGGCCAATCGTCTGGATCAGGCTGCGCTCGGCGCGCAAAAAGCCTTCCTTGTCAGCATCCAGAATCGCCACCAGCGACACCTCGGGAATGTCCAGTCCCTCGCGAAGCAGGTTGATGCCCACCAACACATCGAAAGCGCCCAGGCGCAGGTCGCGGATGATTTCCACGCGCTCGACGGTGTCCACGTCGCTGTGCAGGTAACGCACCTTCACGCCGTTGTCGGTCAGGTAGTCGGTCAGCTGCTCGGCCATGCGCTTGGTCAGCGTGGTGATCAGGACCCTTTCCTGCCGTTCCACGCGGATGCGGATTTCCTGCAGCACATCGTCCACCTGGTGCGTGGCGGGGCGAACCTCCACCTCCGGGTCCACCAGACCGGTGGGGCGCACCACCTGCTCGACCACCTGGCCCGCGTGGGTGTTTTCGTAGTCCGCCGGCGTGGCCGACACGAAGATGCACTGGCGCATGCGCTTTTCAAACTCCTCGAACTTGAGCGGGCGGTTGTCCAGCGCGCTGGGCAGGCGAAAACCGTATTCGACCAGCGTGGTCTTGCGAGCGCGGTCCCCGTTGTACATGGCATTGAGCTGGCCAATCATCTGATGACTCTCGTCCAGGAACATGATCGCGTCGGGCGGCATGTAATCGGTGAGCGTGCTCGGCGGCTCGCCCGGGGCGGCGCCTGACAGGTGTCGGGTGTAGTTTTCGATGCCTTTGCAGTGCCCAACCTCAGTGAGCATTTCCAGGTCAAAGCGGGTACGTTGCTCCAGGCGCTGGGCTTCGACCAGCTTGCCCATGCCCAGCAGTTCTTTCAAACGCTGGTCCAGCTCGATCTTGATGGTCTCGATGGCGGCCAGCACCTGGTCACGCGGCGTCACATAGTGGCTGGACGGGTAGACCGTGAAGCGCGGGATTTTCTGGCGGATGCGACCGGTGAGCGGGTCGAACAGCTGCAGGCTCTCGATCTCGTCGTCAAACAACTCGATGCGAATAGCCAGCTCGGAATGCTCGGCCGGAAACACATCGATGGTGTCGCCCCGCACGCGAAATTTGCCACGGCTGAAGTCCTGGTCGTTGCGCTGGTACTGCATGCGGATCAGCTGCGCAATCACATCGCGCTGCCCCGCCTTGTCACCCACCCGCAATGTCATGATCATCTGGTGGTAGCTCTCGGGCTTGCCAATGCCGTAGATGGCCGACACCGTGGCCACGATCACCACGTCGCGCCGCTCCAGAATGCTCTTGGTACACGACAGCCGCATCTGTTCGATGTGCTCGTTGATCGCGCTGTCTTTTTCGATGAACAGGTCGCGCTGCGGCACATAGGCCTCAGGCTGGTAGTAGTCGTAATAACTGACGAAGTATTCAACCGCGTTTTTGGGAAAGAACTCGCGGAACTCGCTGTACAACTGCGCCGCCAGCGTTTTGTTGGGCGCGAACACGATGGCCGGGCGCCCGAGCTGGGCGATCACGTTGGCCATGGTGAAGGTCTTGCCCGAGCCGGTCACGCCCAGCAGGGTCTGGAACACCTCGCCATCTTGCACGCCCTCAACCAGTTGTGCGATCGCCGTGGGCTGGTCGCCAGCAGGCGGGTAGGGCTGGAAAAGCTCAAAAGGAGAGCCTGGGTAAGAAACAAATTGGCCCTTGGGGGCGTCAACAGGTGCTGCGGCAAGCTCGGTCATGGACAGAAATTTCGTTCAGTGGCCGCTAAAATTGCGACAAACAGACAAGCGTAACCCAGCCTGGGGCTGTCTGCCACCCCGTCTTTATTTATCCAAGGACTTTTTCATGTCTCTGTTTTCTGCCGTCGAAATGGCCCCCCGCGACCCCATCCTGGGTCTGAACGAACAATTCAACGCCGACACCAATCCCAACAAGGTCAACCTGGGCGTGGGTGTGTACTTCGACGACGCAGGCAAGCTGCCCCTGCTCAAATGCGTGCAGGCCGCTGAAAAAGCGATGATGGATAAGCCCGCGCCTCGCGGCTACCTGCCGATCGACGGCATCGTGGCCTATGACAACGCGGTCAAGGCTCTGGTGTTTGGCGCAGACTCCGACGTGGTCAAGTCCGGCCGCGTGTCCACCGTGCAGGCCATTGGCGGCACCGGCGGCCTGAAAATTGGCGCTGACTTCCTGAAAAAAGTCAGCCCCAACGCCAAAGTCCTGATCTCTGACCCGAGCTGGGAAAACCACCGCGCCATCTTCGTGAACGCCGGTTTTGAAGTCGGCACCTACGCCTACTACGACGCGGCCAAGCGCGGCGTCAACTTCGAAGGCATGCTGGCCGACCTGAACGCGGCTGCCGCCGGCACCATCGTGGTGCTGCACGCCTGCTGCCACAACCCGACCGGCTACGACATCACCGCCGCCCAGTGGGACCAGGTGATCGCCGTCGTCAAGGCCAAGGGCCTGACCGCCTTCCTGGACATGGCCTACCAGGGTTTTGGCCATGGCATCGCCGAAGACGGCGCCGTGATCGGCAAGTTCGTGGCCGCCGGCCTGAACATCTTTGTATCCACCTCCTTCTCCAAGAGCTTCAGCCTCTACGGTGAGCGCGTGGGCGCCCTGTCTGTGGTCGCGTCCGACAAGGATGAAGCCGCCCGTGTGCTGTCCCAGCTCAAGATCGCTATCCGCACCAACTACTCCAACCCGCCCATTCACGGCGGCGCGGTGGTGGCCGCTGTGCTGGGCAACCCCGAACTGCGCGCCCAGTGGGAGCAGGAACTGGCCGAAATGCGTGTCCGCATCAAGGCCATGCGCCAGAAGCTCGTTGACGGCCTGAAAGCCGCTGGCGTTAAGCAGGACATGAGCTTCATCACCAGCCAGATCGGTATGTTCAGCTATTCCGGCCTGACCAAAGACCAGATGGTGCGTCTGCGCTCAGAGTTCGGCGTGTACGGCACCGACACCGGCCGCATGTGCGTGGCCGCGCTCAACAGCAAGAACATCGACTACGTTTGCCAGGCCATTGCCAAAGTTTGCTGATTCACAAACTGCCCTAGACAAAACGCTCCTTCGGGAGCGTTTTTCATACCTGCCGTCCGCTGCGCGACACTTAATTAGGGTCAACTCTCAATAAAAAACTGGTGATGTCTTGTAATATTGCTGCAGCGCAATATTTACAGGAAAAGGTTTTCGGATGCTGTACCAGATCTACGAAACACAACGTTCCATCATGGAGCCCTTTGCCGAACTGGCTCAGGCCGCCTCCAAGCTCTACAGCAACCCCCTGAACCCGCTGGCCCAAGTGCCCATGGCGCAACGCATGTCGGCAGGCTATGCCCTGATGCACCGCCTGGGCAAAGACTACGTCAAACCGGAGTTCGGTATTCGCACTGTCAGCGTTGAAGGTGTGGATGTCGCGATCTACGAACGCATCGAGATCGACAAGCCTTTTTGCGAGCTGCGCCGATTCAAACGTTTTTCGGATGATCCTGAAACCCTGACCACACTGAAGAAACAGCCTGTAGTCCTGATCGTAGCACCCTTGTCTGGCCACTACGCCACGCTGCTGCGCGACACCGTGCGCACCATGCTCAAAGGCCACAAGGTCTACATCACGGACTGGAAGAACGCTCGCCTGGTGCCTATGGAAGAAGGCGAATTCCACCTGGATGACTACGTCAACTACGTGCAGGAATTCATTCGCCACTTGCAAGCCCAATATGGCAATTGCCACGTCATGAGCGTGTGCCAACCCACGGTTCCCGTGCTGGCCGCCGTGTCCCTGATGGCCAGTCGTGGCGAAAAAACGCCTCTGTCCATGACCATGATGGGTGGCCCCATCGATGCGCGCAAATCGCCCACAGCCGTGAACAACCTGGCCGTGCAAAAGAGCCATGAGTGGTTCGAGAACAACGTCATCTATCGTGTGCCGCCCAATTTCCCGGGCGCAGGCCGTCGCGTTTACCCCGGCTTTTTGCAGTACACCGGCTTCGTGGCCATGAACCCTGACCGCCACGCCACCAGCTACTACGACTATTTCAAGGACCTGATCAAGGGCGATGGCGCCAGTGCCGAAGCGCACCGCAAGTTCTACGACGAATACAACGCCGTACTGGACATGGACGCAGACTACTACCTGGAAACCATCAACACCGTTTTCCAGGAATTCAAGCTGGTCAACGGCACCTGGGACGTGAAGGCTGTGGATGGCCGTGTTGAGCGTGTCAAACCCGCTGACATCAAGAAAACAGGTTTGCTGACCATTGAAGGCGAACTGGACGACATTTCAGGCTCCGGTCAAACCAAGGCGGCCCACGATCTGTGTACAGGCATTGCACCGAACCAGCGTCAACACCTGGAAGTCGAAGGCGCCGGACACTACGGCATCTTCAGTGGCAGCCGCTGGCGCGAGCGCGTGTACCCGCAAGTGGCCAAGTTCATCTTGAATCACCAGCCGGCACAGTCTGTCAAAGCCATTGCACCCATTGCTGCCAAGCCAGCTCTCGCCAAGGCTCAACCGGCCAAAACCAAGCCTCTGGCCAGCAAAAAAGCCAGCGCCAAACCGGTAGCCAGCAAGAAAACGGCTTAAGGCACACGCTCCATGAGCCCGAAAACAGCGCCTGAGGTCCAGGCGCTTTTTCTTCGTTTGAATGATGCACTGCCGCAAACGCAATGCACGCGTTGTGGCTATCCGGACTGCGCGGCCTACGCACAAGCCATCGCGCAAGGCGATGCCGCTATCAATCAATGCCCCCCAGGTGGACAAGCTGGTGTTGCACGCCTGGCCGCCATCACAGCGCAGAGCGCGCCGAAGCTCAACCCTGAAAACGGGGTCGAGGGCCCACGTCATGTGGCCATCATTGATGAAGACTGGTGTATTGGCTGCACGCTGTGCATCAAGGCCTGCCCGACCGATGCGATTGTGGGCAGCAACAAACGCATGCACACGGTGATTGAGCCTTGGTGCACCGGATGCGAGCTGTGCATCCCAGTGTGCCCTGTGGACTGCATTGCTTTGGAGAACGTGAGCGGCTCCAACACAGGCTGGTCAGCCTGGTCGCCGCAGCAAGCCACTGTTGCTCTGCACCGCTACGAACAGCACAAGGTGCGCACAGCACGCGAGGCCAAAGAGCATGATGCGGCGCAGATGCTCAAAGCTCAAGACAAACTTGAGCACCTGGAAACTTTGACCAAGGTCCCCGATCAGACCGATGCCGCGCAAGCAGAGCTGGCGCGCAAGCGTGCCGTGATCGAGGCTGTCCTGGCCAAAGCCAAGGCCCGAACGGGAAGCTGAATCAGCCCAACGCAGCCAGCTTTTCAAAAGCGCTGATCACTTCCGCAGGGGCTTGGACCAGCTCGATCAACACGCCCTCGCCTCCAATCGGGAACTCTTCGTTGCCCTTGGGGTGCAAAAAGCAGATATCAAAGCCCGCGGCACCCTTGCGGATGCCGCCCGGCGCAAAGCGCACGCCGTTGGTCGTGAGCCACTGCACCGCCTCGGGCAGCTTGTCGATCCACAAGCCCACGTGGTTGAGCGGTGTGGTGTGAACGGCGGGCTTCTTCTCAGGGTCCAGCGGCTGCATCAGGTCGACCTCGACCTTAAAGGGCCCTGAGCCCATGGCACAGATGTCTTCGTCCACGTTCTCACGTTCGCTTTTGAAGGTGCCAGTCACCTCCAGGCCGAACATGTCGACCCAGAGTTTCTGCAGGCGGGTCTTGTCAGGCCCACCAATGGCGATCTGCTGGACGCCCAGCACCTTGAAAGGCCGGCTCATCATTCAAACTCCACGATCATCTGGTCAACCGTCAGGGACTCGCCCTTGCTGGCCACGACCTTCTTGACCACGCCGTCCTGAGCTGCAAACAGGATGTTTTCCATCTTCATGGCTTCGATCACGGCCACGCGCTCGCCAGCTTGTACCTTCTGACCGGGCTGCACGGCCACATCCACCAACAAGCCAGGCATAGGTGACAGCACGAACTTGCTCATGTCTGGTGGCGCCTTGTAAGGCATCAGCTGGTGCAGCTGAGCCATACGGGGCGACATGATCAGCGCTTCGATACGGGTACCGTTGTGCTGCACCTGTAAAGCCAGCGGGTTCTTCAGCGTACCGCGCTCGACTTGGGCCATAAACGGTTGGCCGTTGACCGTACCACTGATCTTGACGTCGTTCAGGCGCGAGTGGCTCACGATGTCATAGAACTTGCCATTGACACGAATCGTGGCTGCGCCAGTGCGTCCACGCGCTTCGTCCACATGGGCCTGCACGTGCACGTTTTTGCCTTCAGCGCCCAAAATGACCACGGTGTAGTCCGAGCCGATCTTCACGTCATAACCAGGCAACTGGCCGCTCAGCCCCGCCGCACGCTCGCGAGACTTGCGGCGCACAAATGCGGCAAGCGCAGCCAGGAAGTCCTGGTCATCGTGCGGCACATCTTCAGCTTTGAAGCCCTTGGCATAGTGCTCCGCAATGAAGCCCGTATTGAACTCGCCTGTTACAAACTTCGGGTGCGCAAGCAGCGCAGCCTGGAAAGGGATGTTGGAGCTGATGCCGCGAATCACAAAACCGTTGAGGGCCTCGCGCATCTTGGCAATGGCTTCATTGCGATCCTTGCCGTGCACGATGAGTTTGGCGATCATCGAGTCGTAGAACATCGGGATCTCGCCGCCTTCTTGCACGCCCGTGTCCACGCGCACACCCAACAGCGCGTCAGTGTTGCCCTGCTCCATGCTGGTCGTGGGCGTCGAGAAACGCACCAAGCGACCCGTAGACGGCAGAAAGTTGCGGAACGGATCTTCAGCATTGATGCGGCACTCGATGGCCCAGCCGTCGCGCTTGACATCGGCTTGCGTGAACGAGAGCTTCTCGCCAGCGGCCACGCGGATCATCTGCTCGACCAGGTCCAGGCCGGTGATGCACTCGGTCACCGGGTGCTCCACCTGCAGGCGGGTGTTCATTTCGAGGAAGTAGAAATCCTGGTCCTTGCCGACCACGAATTCCACGGTACCGGCGGACTGGTACTTCACGGCCTTGGCCAGGGCCACGGCCTGCTCGCCCATGGCCTTGCGGGTGGCATCACTGATGAAAGGCGATGGTGCTTCCTCGATCACCTTCTGGTGGCGGCGCTGGATCGAGCACTCGCGCTCGTTCAGGTACACCACATTGCCGTGGCTGTCGCCCAGAATCTGGATCTCGATGTGGCGCGGCTCCTGCACATATTTTTCGATGAACACACGGTCGTCGCCAAAGCTGTTGCGCGCTTCGTTGCGGCAGGAGCTGAAACCTTCAAAGGCTTCCTTGTCATTGAATGCCACGCGCAGACCCTTGCCACCACCACCGGCCGAGGCCTTGATCATGACGGGGTAGCCAATGCCCTTGGCAATCTCGACGGCTTTCTCGGGCGTTTCGATGGCGTCGTTGTGGCCAGGAATCGTGTTGACCTTGGCTTCGTTGGCCAGCTTCTTGGATGCGATCTTGTCGCCCATGGCGGCAATCGAGTGCGCCTTGGGGCCGATGAAGGCGATGCCTTCTTTCTCGCAACGGGCAGCGAACTCTTCGTTCTCGGACAGGAAGCCATAACCGGGGTGGATGGCTTCGGCGCCCGTCTGTTTGGCAGCGGCAATGATTTTGTCAGCGACCAGATAGGACTCACGGCTGGGCGCCGGGCCCAACAGGACGGACTCGTCGGCCAGCAAGACATGGCGCGCATCCTTGTCGGCTTCGGAATACACGGCTACGGTGGCGATGCCCATTTTGCGGGCGGTAGCGATGACGCGGCAGGCGATTTCACCGCGGTTGGCAATCAGAATTTTCTTGAACATATTGTTTTTCTCCTGGGACGATCAGAGCGGAATGTTGCCGTGCTTGCGCCACGGGTTTTCGATCTGCTTGTCCTTGAGCATGACCAGCGAGCGGCAGATGCGCTTGCGGGTGTTGTGGGGCATGATCACATCGTCGATGTAGCCCCGGTTGGCCGCCACAAAGGGGTTGGCAAAACGGGCCTTGTATTCGGCTTCGCGCGCGGCGAGCTTTTCGGGGTCGTTCTTGTCTTCGCGGAAGATGATCTCCACCGCGCCCTTGGCGCCCATCACGGCAATCTCGGCATTCGGCCAAGCGAAATTCACGTCGCCGCGCAGGTGCTTGGAGGCCATCACGTCGTAGGCGCCCCCGTAGGCCTTGCGTGTGATGACAGTGATCTTGGGCACGGTGCATTCCGCATATGCGTAAAGCAGCTTGGCGCCGTGCTTGATGATGCCGCCGTATTCCTGGCTGGTACCCGGCATGAAGCCAGGCACGTCCACAAAAGTGATGACCGGAATATTGAAGGCATCACAAAAACGCACAAAACGCGCCGCCTTGATGGAGCTCTTGATGTCCAGGCAACCGGCCAGCACCAAGGGCTGGTTGGCCACGATACCCACGGTCTGACCATCCATGCGGGCAAAACCGATGATGATGTTCTTGGCGTAGTCAGGTTGCAGCTCGAAGAAGTCGCCGTCGTCCACAGTTTTGACGATCAGCTCCTTCATGTCATAGGGCTTGTTCGGATTATCGGGCACCAGCGTGTCCAGGCTCATGTCCACGCGGTCGATAGGGTCGCCACTTTGGCGCACCGGGGCCTTTTCCTTGTTGTTGAGCGGCAGGTAGTTGAACAAGCGGCGCAGCATCAAGAGTGCTTCCACGTCGTTCTCGAAGGCCATGTCGGCCACACCGCTCTTGGTGGTGTGCGTCAGGGCACCACCGAGCTCTTCGGAGGTGACTTCTTCGTGTGTCACGGTTTTGACCACATCTGGTCCGGTCACGAACATGTAGGACGTGTCCTTGACCATGAAGATGAAATCAGTGAGCGCAGGCGAATACACGGCGCCACCAGCGGATGGCCCCATGATCAGGCTGATCTGAGGCACCACGCCCGAAGCCATCACATTGCGCTGGAACACTTCGGCGTAGCCACCCAGTGCAGCCACACCTTCCTGGATACGGGCACCGCCCGAATCGTTCAGGCCGATCACAGGTGCACCAACCTTCATGGCCTGGTCCATGATCTTGCAGATCTTCTCGGCGTGCGTCTCGGACAAGGAGCCCCCCAGAACCGTGAAGTCCTGGCTGAACACAAAGACCAAACGGCCATTGATCATGCCGTAACCGGTCACCACACCGTCGCCAGGGATCTTGTCGCCTTCCATACCGAAATCGGTACAGCGGTGTTCGACAAACATGTCCCACTCTTCGAACGTTCCTTCGTCGAGCAGCACTTCAATACGCTCACGCGCGGTCAGCTTGCCTTTGCCGTGCTGGGCGTCAATACGCTTTTGGCCACCGCCCAAGCGTGCAGCAACGCGCTTTTTTTCCAGTTGTTCAATGATGTCATGCATGGTATTTCTCTCTTTGCTCCATGGAAAAAGGTTCAGCCCAGCGCTCTGTAGGCACCAAGCAACTGACGGGCGGCGGTGGATGCCGCCACCTGCCCTTGACTGACTTGTTCGCTGAGTTTCGGCAGCAACTCGTTGACTTGCGGCTGCGCACGAAAGCTTTGCCGCAACCCTGCTTCGATGCGTTCCCACATCCAGGCCAAGGCCTGTTTTTCGCGCCGCAGGGCGAACTTGCCGTTCGTGGTCTGCAACGTTTTGAATTCGCTCACGGTCGCCCAGAAGGCGTCCACACCCTGCCCCAGCAAGGCGCTGATCTTGACGACCTTGGGATGCCAGATTTGTACGTCGTGGTGCACATGATCCGGGTTGCCATGCAGGCCCAGCAACCGCAATGCGCTTGTGATCTGAGCCTCTGCGCGTGTGGCCGCGTTGGCGTCGATGTCCGCCTTGTTGATGACTACCAGATCAGCGATCTCCATCACACCCTTTTTGATGGCCTGCAGATCGTCGCCCGCGTTGGGCAACTGCAGCAGGCAGAACATGTCGGTCATGTTGGCCACCGCCGTCTCGCTCTGGCCCACACCCACGGTCTCGACAATCACCACGTCATATCCAGCGGCTTCGCACACCAGCATCGCTTCACGCGTTTTCTCGGCCACACCACCCAAGGTTCCGCTGGAAGGGCTGGGGCGAATGTAGGCATCGGGGTGCACGGACAAATGCTCCATGCGGGTCTTGTCGCCAAGGATCGACCCGCCCGACACAGTGGATGACGGATCCACCGCCAGCACTGCTACACGGTGGCCCTGCCCGATCAGGTACAGGCCCAGCGCTTCAATGAAGGTGCTCTTGCCCACGCCAGGCACACCGCTGATACCCAGGCGAAATGAATTGCCGGTATGCGGCAACAAACCCGTGAGTAACTCATCTGCCAGCAGGCGGTGGTCGGCGCGCGTGGATTCGAGCAAAGTGATCGCCTTGGCCATGGCGCGGCGCTGCACCGGCGCAGTGCCGTGCAGCAAACCTTGCAACAACTGGTCAGGCGTCAAGCGAGCGTCCCGTCTTCAAGAATCAAGCAACAGCCTTGCGGATCTGCTCCAGCACATCCTTTGCGCTGGCCACGATCGGGGTACCCGGACCGTACACGCCCTTGACACCAGACTCATACAAAAAGTCGTAATCCTGGCGCGGGATCACGCCACCTACAAATACGATGATGTCGTTGGCACCCTGCTTCTTGAGCTCAGCAATGATGGCGGGCACCAGGGTCTTGTGACCGGCCGCCAGCGTGGACACACCCACGGCGTGCACATCGTTCTCGATGGCCTGGCGGGCGCATTCTTCGGGCGTCTGGAACAGAGGGCCCATGTCCACGTCAAAGCCCAGATCAGCGTAGGCGGTGGCCACCACCTTGGCGCCACGGTCGTGACCGTCCTGGCCCAGCTTGGCGATCATCACGCGGGGGCGACGGCCATGCTGGTCGGCGAATTCGGCGATTTCCTTCTGGAGCTGAGCCCAGCCTTCGGCAGAGTCGTAAGCGGCAGCATACACACCGGTCACCTTTTGCGTGTCGGCGCGGTGGCGCCCGTAAATCTTTTCCAGCGCATCGGACACTTCGCCCACAGTGGCACGCAGGCGAATCGCCTTGATCGACAAATCCAGCAGGTTGCCTTCGCCGGATTCAGCGGCAGCCGTCAGCGCGGCCAAAGCAGCCTGCACGGCGGCGTTGTCACGCTTGGCCTTGATGTCTTTCAGACGGGCAATCTGACCATCGCGCACCTTGACGTTGTCCACGTCCAGGATCTCGATCGGGTCTTCCTTGGCCAGCTTGTACTTGTTGACGCCAACGATCACGTCCTTGCCGGAGTCGATGCGGGCCTGCTTTTCAGCGGCGGCGGCTTCGATCTTGAGCTTGGCCCAGCCGCTGTCCACGGCCTTGGTCATGCCGCCCATGGCGTCCACTTCTTCGATGATGGCCCAGGCCTTGTCGGCCATTTCCTGCGTCAGGCTCTCTATCATGTAGGAACCGGCCCAGGGGTCGATCACGTTGGTGATGTGGGTTTCTTCCTGAATGATCAACTGCGTGTTGCGGGCGATGCGGGCGCTGAATTCGGTGGGCAGCGCAATGGCTTCGTCCAGCGAGTTGGTGTGCAGCGACTGGGTGCCGCCGAAGACAGCCGCCATGGCTTCGATGGTGGTGCGCACCACGTTGTTGTAGGGGTCTTGCTCGGTGAGCGACCAACCCGATGTCTGGCTGTGCGTGCGCAGCATCAGGCTCTTGGGGTTCTTCGCGTTGAAGCCCTTCATGATGCGGCACCACAAGAGGCGCGCCGCGCGCATCTTGGCGATTTCCAGGTAGAAGTTCATGCCCACCGCCCAGAAGAAGGATAGGCGGCCTGCAAAGTCGTCCACGTCCATGCCTTTGGCGATGGCGGTCTTCACGTATTCCTTGCCATCGGCCAGGGTGAAGGCCATCTCCAGCGCCTGGTTGGCGCCGGCTTCCTGCATGTGGTAACCCGAAATCGAGATCGAGTTGAACTTGGGCATGTTCTTGCTCGTGTACTCAATGATGTCGCCGATGATCTTCATCGACGGCTCGGGCGGGTAGATGTAGGTGTTGCGCACCATGAACTCTTTCAGAATGTCATTCTGAATGGTTCCAGACAGCTGGTCCTGGCTCACGCCCTGCTCTTCGGCGGCCACCACGTAACCGGCCAGCACCGGCAGCACGGCGCCGTTCATCGTCATCGAGACTGACACTTTGTCCAGCGGGATCTCGTTGAACAGGATCTTCATGTCCTCGACCGAGTCAATGGCCACACCGGCTTTGCCCACGTCGCCCGTCACACGGGGATGATCGGAGTCGTAGCCGCGGTGTGTGGCCAGGTCAAAAGCGACGGACACGCCCTGACCGCCTGCGGCCAAGGCCTTGCGGTAAAACGCGTTGGACTCTTCGGCAGTGGAAAAACCGGCGTACTGGCGGATCGTCCAAGGGCGCACCGCGTACATGGTGGCCTGCGGGCCGCGCAGGAAGGGCTCAAAGCCAGGCAGCGTGTTGGCGTAAGGCAAGTCCTTGGTGTCTTCGGCTGTGTACAAGGGTTTGACCGAAATGCCATCGGGGGTGAGCCAGTTCAGGCTCTCCAGCGGCTTGTCCTTGAGGGACTTGGCGGCGGCTTTTTGCCACGCCTCGATATTGGAAGCATTGAATTCAAACGGCTTCGAAGACATGTTCAAACCTTTAATTTCTGGGTTCGCAAGCCCACATTTTGACAGTCTAAAGAGACCGAGTGTGACAATTCGGCTTGCTGTGATTCATAATTATTGATGCAAAATATTCTAACCTGCTTACAATCATCCCATGTCTGCCTTGTCGCTTGCCCCCCGCGCCCTGTATGAAGAAGTTGCCGAATTGATGCGGCAAAAAATCTTTACGCGCGAACTCGAGCCGGGCAGCTGGATTGACGAGCTCAAGCTCGCTGAGCAACTGGGCATCAGCCGCACCCCCATGCGCGAAGCCTTGAAGGTTCTGGCCGCGGAAGGGCTGGTGACCATGAAAGTGCGTCGCGGCGCCTACGTCACCGAAGTCAGCGACAAAGACCTGCGCGATGTGTACCACCTGCTGGCCCTGCTCGAGTCTGACGCTGCAGGCGTCGTGGCCAAAGACGCCCGCAATGAACAGCTTCAGGCCCTGAAGGATTTGCACGAGCAACTGTGCGCCGCAGTAGAAGACCGCGAGCGGTTTTTCGAGCTCAATGAACAATTTCACGTCCAGCTGCTCTCGGCCGCAGACAACCGCTGGCGCCAGCAAATGGTCAACGACCTGCGCAAGGTCATGAAGCTCAACCGCCACCACTCCCTGTTCAAGACAGGACGGGTGCAGGAGTCCTTGCAAGAGCATCAAGCCCTGATGGACGCCCTGCTCGCACGCGATGGCCGGTTAAGCGCTCAGCGCATGCGGGAGCACTTTGCCAATGGCCTGGAGGCCGCAAGCTGAACATCAACTTGTGCGGGCCTTGCCCATCATCACCAAGGCCACCCCCGACAAAATCAGGACACCACCGACCAGGTGAAAGCCCCCCAAGGGCTCGTCGAGCAGCCCCCATGCCACCAAAGCTGTGTACAACGGCCCCAAATACAAGGTCACAGCCACTCGGCTCGCGCCCAACACTTTCTGGGCCCAGCCATAAATCCAGTAGGCCACAACACCAGGCAACAAGGCGGTGACCACCATCAAGCCCAAAGCGTGTTGGCCAATACTTGGGGTATGCGCAGACGCCAGCTCCCACAAGGCAAAAGGAAGAATGACAACCACTCCTCCCAGGCTCATGGCAGCCAGTTGCGCCGTAGATCTCATGCTGCTGGGCCATCGGCGTTGCAGCAAGGCATAGGCTGCCCATGAAATGGCCGCCCCTAAGATCCACAAATCACCGGGAACCAAGCTCACGGCAGATAAATGGCCCCACTGGCCTTGAACGACCACATGCACCACACCCGACATCGCCAGGGCCACGCCCAAACGCTGACGGATGGAAAAATGCTCTTTCAGCCAGAGCACTGAGCCCACAGCAATGAGCACAGGCGAAGATGCGTAGATGAGCGAAATATTCATGCTCACCGTGCTTTGCCCAGCCAGATACACCCAGGCACCACAAATCCACATGCCGCATCCGCCCAGCACAAGATAACGCCAGCGCTGTTGCCACAACATGGCCCGGTTTTGCCACAGTTCACGCGCACTGAACGCAGCCAGAATGCCACCCGCCAAACCCCAACGGCCCAAAGCCAGCACATGGGGAGACACCACGCCGGGCGCTTGGCGAGAAGCCACAATATTGACAGTCCACAAAAAAGGCACCAACCAGATCAGCACCATCGCCCAGCGCTGGGTGCGCACGCTGTACACCTTATTCGGCATGTGCCGTGTCCCGATCCACCGGTAATTCGGCGCCGCGCTCCAAGGCTTGGCGCGCCTGTTGCCACACCTCCCGTGGCGGCAAGGGCTTGAGCCTGTGGTTGCTCCAGACCTGACGCCACAGGCGTCCACCCCGCTGACCGTGGTAGAGGCCCAGCATGTGCCGCGCAATCGGGTACCAAGGACAACCGTCCTCGGCGTGGGCACGCTCCATGTACTGCACCATCGCCTCCTCGACCGCTTCGCGGGTGGGGGTCGCATGCGCATCGTCAAAAAACCGAGCATCCCAAGTGGTCAGCAGCCACGGGTTGTAGTAGGCCTCGCGCCCCACCATCACGCCGTCAAGGTGCTGAAGGTGTTGCTCAATTTCTTCGTTGGTTTTGATGCCGCCGTTGACCGCAAAAGTCAGTTGCGGAAAGTCTTTCTTGAGCTGATAGGCCAACTCGTAGCGCAGCGGAGGAATCTCGCGGTTCTCCTTGGGCGACAAACCATCGAGCCAGGCATTGCGGGCATGCACGATAAACACCTCACAGCCAGCCTCGCTCACGGCGCCGACAAAGTCGCGCACGAAACCATAACTTTCGATGCGGTCAATGCCAATGCGGTGTTTGACCGTGACGGGCACGTCGACCACATCGCGCATGGCCTTGACGCCATCGGCCACCGTTTGCGGCACATTCATCAGGCACGCACCAAAGGCACCACGCTGCACCCGGTCTGACGGACAGCCACAGTTGAGGTTGATCTCGTCATAACCCCACTGCTGACCGAGCTTGGCCGCTTGCGTCAGATCAGCCGGCTCGCTGCCGCCCAACTGCAGGGCGACAGAGTGCTCTTCAGCATTGAAACGCAAGTGACGCTGCACACTGCCGTGCGTCAATGCTCCCGTCGTCACCATCTCGGTGTACAGACGGGCGTGACGTGTGAGCAAACGGTGAAAGTAGCGGCAATGGCGATCTGTCCAGTCCAGCAT